>Ga0213882_10000010_pt1 | contig 167278 bp, 159 predicted proteins | sample BarmaccoBMER_R09_FD_160106 | JGI IMG/M metagenome (GOLD analysis project Ga0213882, IMG submission 160106) | Barbacenia macrantha exposed rock microbial communities from rupestrian grasslands, the National Park of Serra do Cipo, Brazil - ER_R09 ...
CGAGAAGTCTGTGGAAGGACCACTCGTCCTACCGGAGCTTCGTTCGCCCACCGGCGCGACACACCGAAGATCATCAATCTTGCTCAGGTCGACTGAGTCATTAAACGATCTTGGAACGACCCTGCCCCCAGACCCTGATCCACACCATCCGCACCGCCCTCACAAAATCCCGTGCCAATCCGCATTCAGCGGGCTCAGCGGGGTAATTCGCCGCCGTTTTACCCCGCTGAGCCCGCTGAATGCGGGGTGAGCCAGGAGAGAAACCTGGACGGGGAGATGGGGTGGGTGTGTGGGGGGAGGCGGGCTCGGAGGGGGCGGTCGGCGGTGACGACTACGCAGTCGGTTGTGGTGCGGGCGATGTCGACGATGGTGTCGTCGCCGGATCCCGGGGCTCGGACCACCTCGACGCCGGGGACGTCGGGTGCCCGGGACGCCACCCCCTCCAGCACCAGCACCGGGCGCGCCACCCAACCGAAGCCGCCCTGGGGGAGCGTGAGGACTCCCGGTCCCGCCGCGGCGACGTCGCGCAGCAGGCGTTCGGCGGCACCGGCACGGTCTCGCCACCAGCCGTCGGGGCGGGAGCCGACGACGTTGGCCGCATCCACCACGAGTCCGGTCCTGGCCACCTGGAGCCCGGGCCAATTGGCGGCGAAGGCCGGATGCAGGTCCAGCGCGGTGACCTCGGGCTCAGGGACCCAGGCCAGCTCAACGCTCTCGTGGTTGGGCCGCACCGGCAGCGGTTCGACGACGTCGGCGACCACGGTGGTGAACGACCAGGCATCACCGCCGGGGTGCTCCACCAGCTCGCCGCGGACCCGGACCCGGCCGGGGTCCACGGCGGCCTCCTCGGTCGCCTCGCGCAACGCGGTCTGTCTCGGTGTCTCGCCGCTGTCCCGGGCCCCGGCGGGCATCCCCCAGAGATCCCCGTGATGGGTCCACGCCGCGCGGTGCTGCATCAGCACCAGCGGCCTGCGCTGGGCGTCCGGGGCGCGCAGCAGGAGCCCGGCCGCACCGAAACGTCCCCACCGACTCTGCCCATCGCGGCACCGCGCCCAGCCGTCGCCGTCGCCGTGGGCTCTCACCTCGTGCGCCACCCGTCCACGCTGCCACAGCTGCCCAGCCGCCGCACCGCCGCATCGCGGCGGCTTCACGCCGTCGATCGTGTGGTGCCCGGACGTAACGACCGACCGCGCGTTGACGACAACATAGCCGAGGGTGATCGGGCCCATACGCGCATGGGGTGACGGGCTCGGGTGACGGGCTCGGGTGACGCACACAGGTGACGGGCTTGGGTGACGCGCTGGGGGTGGAGTGACTGTGAGAGGACTCGGGTGGTGGCCCGGACTCGGCATGATGATGGAGGGGAACAGGAACGCTACGGCAGGGGTGAGACGGCAGGACCAAGCCGGCACTCTCGACGTCGGTCTCAGCGGGGACGTCGACGTGGTGGTGAGGGAGGATCCCGGCGTCGAGGCGCTGCATGCGTGGGACCTGCTGGTGGACCGCACGCCTGGCACAGACGTCACCCAGCTCTCGGTCTGGGCGGGGTTGCGCGCCCGGGTCGGCTTCACTCCGCTGTACCTGCTGGCCTGCCGCGCCGGCGAGCTGGTCGGTGGGGCGCAGATCTTGACCCGGCGGGTGCCCGTGCTGGGCCTGGTGGGTTATCTCCCTTACGGCCCACTCGTGGCCCCCGGCGCCCCGGCGCCCGATGACGTCCGCCGCGCACTGGTCGACGCCCTCGTGGCGCTGGGCAGGCGGCGGCTGCGAATCCTGTTCATCCAACCGCCCGAAGGCGCTCAGGACACCAGTGACGAGCTGCTCCGCCGCGGGTTCCGACCGTCGTCGGCCGGTATCGCGCCGCGGGGCTCGATCCGGATCGACCTGACGGCCGATCTGGCGGAGATCCGCGGCAGGTTCGGGAAACGGCTCAAGTCCTGGACCAACCGTTGGGAGTCCCGCGGTGTCACGGTCAGGGCCGGGGACGAGCGGGACGTTCCGTTGCTCGCCGAGCTGATGGCCGGCTCGGCGCAGCATCAGGGCTACACCCCGTTGCCACTGGACTACATGACGGCGCTGTACCGGGAGCTGGCCGCCACCGAGCACGCCGTGCTGTACGTCGGCGAGGTGGACGGCGTGCCGGTCGCCGCCGATCTGATGACCGGATGCGGCGACATGGTGCGCGGCCGGCTGTCCGGGTTCGACCGCGCCGGCGAGGCGATGCGGCTCAGCGTGCCGGCGGCCATCCGGTGGGAGATGATCAAGTGGGCCAAGGGGCGGGGGTACCGCTGGTTCGACTTCGGCGGGCTGCGTCCGGAGACCCTGGCGGCGCTGCTGGACGCAACCGAGTGCGGCGCTGAGACGTTGCCGACCCCCGACCAGCCCAAGGTCACCTTCGGGGGCACCGCGTTCCGCTATCCCACACCGGTGGAGATGATCAGGCCGGCGGCGCTGCGGACCGCCTACGACCTCGCGTGGCGCTCCGCGACCGGCCGCAGGCTGTTCGCCGAGGCGCAAAGTCTGCTCCGCGGCTCCCGATGGCGTGGCACCGGGTCGTCCTCGCACTAGTCAGTGCAGTTTCTCGTCAGGGCAGTCGCTCGCCGTCAATGAGGGAGGCGGAGAAGATATGAGAATCGTGTGTGTCGGCGGTGGGCCTGCGGGTCTGTATTTCGCTATTTCCGCGAAACTGCGCAACCGGGATCATGATATCACCGTTGTCGAACGCAACCCGAGTGGGGTGACCTACGGCTGGGGCGTCACGTTCTCCGACGGTCTGCTCGACTGCCTCTACCGCAACGATCCCCAGAGCGCGCGACGGATATTCGACAGTCCCGCTTCCTGGGGCAACCAGGAGGTCCACGTCCGGGGTACGCGGCGGGCTCACCTCGGCGGGTACGGATTCGCCATCGGGCGCAAGCATCTTCTCGACATCCTGGTTGAGCGCGCGACGGGTCTCGGCGTCGATATCCAGTTCCAGCGCGAGGTCAAGGACCTGTCCGAGTTCGCTGACGCTGACTTGGTCATCGCCTGTGACGGCGTGCACAGCCGCGTGCGCAGACTTTATGGTGAGCACTTCCAGACCGGCGTCGACGTGGGCCGGAACAAGTACATCTGGCTTGGCACCCACCGGGTCTTCGACTCCTTCATGTTCGCGTTCGAAGAGACGACCGCCGGCTGGATCTGGTTCTACTCGTACCCCTTCAACGCCGACACGACCACCTTCATCGTCGAATGCTCGCCGGAGACCTGGAAGGGACTCGGTTTCGACGGGCTCGGGCCCGATGAGAGCATCAAGCTGCTGGAAGACATCTTCGCGCACCACCTCGACGGACACTCGCTCATGAACCCGATGCGCGACTTCGGCAAGACTCCGTGGCTGGAGTTCACGCGCGTCACCAACGCGGTCTGGTATCACGACAACATCGTCCTCATGGGCGACGCGGCGCACACCACGCATTTCTCGATCGGGTCGGGCACCACGCTCGCGATGCAGGATGCGGTCGGGCTCGCCGATAGTCTGGAGGCCCACGACGACCTCCGGGTGGCCCTCGAGGATTATACGGAGAAGCGCCGCGCGGCGATAATAGGTCTGCAGAACGCGGCGGTGAGCAGCACCGAGTGGTTCGAGAACGTCCCGAGCTACATCGACCTGCCGATCACCCAGTTCGCCTATTCGCTGTGGAAGCGCCGCGGCGACTACCCGCTGTGGCGTTACCAGCTTCACCTGGCCACCCAGGTTGCGACACTGCGGAGACTGCGACGATCTGTCAGTGTCCTACGGCACGGCCTTCGGGGCCGCCGACGGATGAAGCTGGCTGATGGCCGTGACCGTGTCTCTCCAGCCCGCTGCGCGCTCGAGTAGCTGCGGCCGGACCGGGTCGGACTCTCCGACGATCTTCATGCATTCGGCATGTCGAAAATCGTGGGTAACCGGGCGGCGAAGCCGATGTCGCCGTCCAGCTTCATTTTCCCCATGACAAGCATCATCGCGGGGGAGCTGTCGCCGGAGACCAGCCTGAGGAACTGCCTGCCGGACATCGTCAGGGTGACGCGGGGATCGTGCGACGGCTCGTCACTGGTCGAGCACCGCGGCGTCGAGGAACTGCGGGTCCCGGTGATCCAGGTCTCGTACACCTCGTCACCGGCGGGTCCGCCGGTGATCCGCCAGTGGATCGCGGAGTCCCGGTCCGGCGCGCCTTCCGGACGGAACTCGCCGGCCATCCGGCTGAAGATCCGCTCCAGCAGCGCGCGGCGCAGCGTGGGACTGTCGAGTACCGCGTCGAGCTGCTCGGCTGAGGCGTGTTTGATCAGCCGGGTGAAGGCCCACGGGTCCATCGCGCCGATGCCGTTGCCGGTAGCCGGCGCGAGCAGCTCCGCGAACTCCGCCGCGGACAGCGTTCGCGGATCGACGTTGCTGGTGTCCACCATGGTCACTCCTTTAATCTACTCCTGAGTAAGTTTAAGATCAGGTAAGTAGACTCGCAACGATGAGCCCGCCCTCGCCGCCGCCCCGACGGCGGCTGCCCCGGCAGGAGCGCGAGCGACAGATGCTGGACGCGGCCGTCGCGGTGTTCTCCCGGCGTGGCTTCCACTTAGCCTCGATGGACGATATCGCGGAGGTCGCCGGGGTCTCCAAGCCGATGATCTATGCCTACCTCGGCTCCAAGGAAGAGCTGTTCATCGCGTGCATCCGTCGGGAGGGGCAGCGGCTGATGAAGGTGATCACCGCCGCAGTGCCCGCCGGGCTCACCCGGGACGAGCGGTTGTACCGCGGTCTGCTGGCCTTCTTCGAGTTCGTCACCGCGCATCGTGACGGCTGGATCGTGCTCTACCGCCAGGCCCGGGTGCACGGCTCGTTCGCCGGAGAGATCGCCGCGGCGCGCGAGCGGGTCATCGTCATGGTCGCCGCCCTGCTGGCCCGGTCCTCAGGCGACGATGGGCATGCCAGGGCCATGCCCATCGCGCACGCGGTGGTCGGGGCCGCCGAAGCGCTGTCCGACTGGGCACTTGCGCACCCGGAGGAGACGCCGGATGCTCTGACCACCCGGCTGGTGGCCCTGCTGCGCAGTGGCTAGCGTCGCCGTCGTCTCTTTCCGGCTCGGGGTGGCGGACGGGGTGTCGGTCGCGGCGGAGCAGTGGGTCACGGCGCTGCGCCGGATGGGCTGCCGGGTGCGCACCGTCGCGGGAGCCGGCGCGGCGGATCGCCTGGTGCCCGGGCTCGCCTTCGACGCCCGCAGCCCGGCTCGCTCGCGCGAGCTGATGGCCGCGCTGCGCGGGATCGATCTCGTCGTGGTGGAGAACGTCTGCTCGCTGCCGATGAACCCACCGGTGACCGAGGCGCTCGCGCAGGTGCTGCGCGGTCGCCGCGCGATACTGCGCCACCACGACCTGCCCTGGGAGCGGGAGCGCTATGCTCACCTGCGTGGCTGGCCACCGGATGACCCCAGCTGGCGGCACGTCGCGATCAGCCAGTACAGCGCCGCGGAGCTGGCCCGGCGCGGTATCGATGCGACCGCTGTCTACCACGGCTACGCCCGCCTCCCGCGCCGCGGCAACCGGGCCGCCGGGCGGGCCGCGCTGGGCCTCACGCCGCACCAGCGGCTGCTGTTGCAGCCCACCCGGGCGATTCCGCGCAAGAACGTCGCCGCCGGAATCGCGCTGGCCCAGGCCCTCGGCGCGGTCTACTGGCTGACCGGGGCCGCCGAGGAGGGGTACGGCGCGGCGCTGGCCGACCTGCTCGCTCGGGCGAGCTGCCCCGTGCGCCGCGGGCTGCCCGGCGGACTGCGGATGGCCGACGCCTACGCCGCTGCGGACGCGGTGGTGCTGCCCTCGACGTGGGAGGGCTTCGGTCTGCCACTGATCGAGTCCGCGCTGGCCGTGCGACCGCTCGCGGTGAGCGACTACCCGGTGGCCCGGGAGGTGGCCCGGCTGGGCTTCGCCTGGTTCCCCGTCGACGACCCGGCCCCGCTCGCCGCCTGGCTCGCCGACCCCAACCCGGCGCTGCTGGCGGGCAACCGTGCGCTGGCCCAGCGCCACTTCGGCCCGGATGCGCTGGCCAAGCGGCTGTCCGACACGCTGACCCATGCTGGACTGCCGCTGAGGTGCGCGCGCTAGGGTCCGATTATGGCGATTATGGACGATCTGCTGATCCGGGTACTGCGCGGCCCGGTGCAGCGCTTGCTGGCCGAGGAACGAAACCGGTTCACCCACGGTGACAGCGAGGACCCGCTCTACCGCTACCAGGTGCACGGCATCCTGGAACGGCTGCACATCGACCCGACGGCGATCGTGAACAACGCGCTGTTCAACGTGTCCGGCGGGGAGATCACCATCGGTGAGTACGCCTTCTTCGGACACGAGGTCGCGGTGCTCACCGGCACCCACGACATCACCAAGTTCGGCCGGGAGCGGCAGACCACCTTCCCCCGGTCCGGGCGTGACGTGGTGATCGAGGAGGGCGTCTGGGTGGCCAGCCACGCGATGGTGCTCGGGCCGGTGCGGGTCGGCAGGCACGCGGTGGTCGCCGCCGGCTCCCTGGTGCTCGATGACGTCCCGCCCTACGCGGTCGTCGCGGGGCGTCCCGCGAAGGTGATCAAGACGATCGGCGCGGTCGACCACGCCACCCCAGCCGAGCAGCGGTGAGAGTCGAGATCGGAGCGGGGGACAAGCCGCACCCCGACTACGACGTGCACGTCGACATTCTCCCGCTGCCTGGTATCGAGGTGATCAGCTGGATCGACCGACTGCCGTTCGCCACCACCTCGGTCGACGCGCTGCGCGCCAACCATGTGCTCGAGCACCAGAGCTATGAGCTCGTCGAGCCGACCCTGAGCGAGTGGGCCCGGGTGATGCGGCCCGGCGCGGCGCTGGACATCGGCGTGCCGGACGCCCGGTTCGTCGCCGGGCAGTGGGTACACGGCGAGATCGACACCGCCGAGGCGAACTACTGGATCCTCGGTGGCCACAGTGCCCGGGCCGTGCACCAGGGTGTCGACGCGCGCGGCGTCCCGCGCTGGATCTGGAACGCCCACCACACGATGTTCGACGCTGGGTCGCTGCATGCCCTGGTCTCCGGCTGCGGCTTCACCGACCTGCGTATCTCCAGCTACGACATCCGTAACCTGCGCTGTTACGCGCTACGCGCCTCGTGAGCCACCGGGGGTGCTCCGGGGTGAAGGACTAGCTCCAAGCGCTGGGCCGCGGGTCTCCGGTGGGCGTAGGGCCCGGGATCTCCGTGTGCGCCTACGGCCCCGGGATCTCCGTGCTGGCGGACTGGGGATCTCCGTGCTGGCGGACTGGGCCAGGGCCGGACCTGGCCAGGGCCGGCCCTGGTAGCCGGGACCTCCCTCTGAAGGCCGTCAGCCGGGGCTGCCCCGACTATGGCGCGGCGGGGCACCCCCGGCTTGGCGACGGGCTGCCGGCGATCTGCCGGTGGTGGCGGGTCGGTTCAGGCGTGGATCTCCTTGGGTGTGCCGGTGCCGGTGACCTCGATCTTGCGGGGCTTGGCCTTCTCGGCGATGGGAATGCGCAGGGTCAGCACTCCAGCGTCGTAGCCGGCCTCGACGTGGTCGGTGTCCAGGGTCTCGCCGAGGAACAGCTGCCGACTGAATACGCCGCGGGGCCGTTCGGCGACCTGCAGCTCGATGTCCTCGCCGTAGGCTGGGGAGCGCTCGGCTTTGACGGTGAGCACGTTGCGTTCGACGTTGAGGTCGATCGAGGAGGGGTCCACATCGGGCAGGTCGAAGTGCACGACGAACTGCTCCCCGTCACGGTAGGCGTCCATGGGCATCACCGCCGGACGCGACCAGGTGCCGTTCTGGCCGAACAGCTGCTGGCTGAGCCTGTCCAGCTCCCGGAACGGGTCGGTACGCATCAGCATTGAGGGTCTCTCCTTCCTGGGCGTCGTCACGACGCGGACGGTACACACCACTGTAGCGACAGTCCACTAATACCACTGACTGACAGCCGTGTAAAGCTGGTTCTGACGAACGACACTTCTTGATGCTACCAGGCTCATGGAGCCGGTGCGCCAGGTGATCATCGCTGGTCACGGCTCGCCGAACCTTGTAGCCGCCCCAGGATGGTCTCTTGCGCCTCCGGCACGGCTCTGGCCTGGACACTCGGCCTGTTCTGCCGGCCTGTTCTGCGGCCACGGTAGGCATGATACCCGGCGGCTAGACAACCTGTGCGCGATGCTGTAAGTTCTTCAGTGCTACAACACGATGTTGTTTCCTTCGTTAGGAGGCGATGGCTGCGGACTGTCACACAGGTGACAACGGTGTGTCGCCCAACGGGGTATTGGCCGCCACGAGCAGGGGGCGGCCAATACCCACTCGCGATCCCAGGAGTCCAGGGTGCCCCCACCGCGCGATGCGAACGACAAGCTCGATGACCACGACTACCCCGTTTACACCATCGGTCTCGCTGCGGACCTGCTGGGCGTGCAACCGGCCTTCCTGCGCAGCCTGGACGCCGCCGGGCTGCTGACCCCGGGTCGCTCCGCCGGCGGGCAGCGCCGGTACAGCCGCGCCGACCTCTCCCTGGCCATGCGGGTACGCGAACTGGTCGATGAGAACATGCCCTTGGCTGCGGCCACCCGCATCGTCAGCCTCGAATACCAACTAGCCACAGTCCACCGCCGCATCGTCCACCTCGAGCAGGCCGGCAACTCGTCCAGCGGCAACCCGTCCGCCGGCAACCCGGGTGAGGGCAACCCGGGTGAGGGCTGAGAGTGGCGCCGGCCCCGTCCCGTGCCGCATGACACGCCACCCCAGCGGCCTGCGACGTCGAGGCCCCGCCTCTGGGTGCCCGCTCCGGAGAGGCGATGCGACTACCGCAACTCCACTCGTGACCGTGAAATGGCGGTGGCACACACCAGCGCGCTTTTAGTACCGCAACGGCACTGCTCCGTCTCGACAGTCTCACTGTGGTGCAGCCGTAGCTTGATCACCAGAGGGGCACCGGTAGAGCAAACCGGATGGTTCGTTAACGTGCCGTTGCGGTGTTAGCTGCCTACAGAGATCTGACTGACCCGCGTCGCGCCGTCGGGAAGCTCACGCAGACCGGTCGTTCCCCGTGGCCCCGAGTTGTACTCCATAAACGTGGCAGCCGCCTGAGGAGTAGCGGCGACGACAGAGCCCCTGACGTTCGTCACCTCCGGGCTGAGTCTGCCCGTCAGTCTTTGCCGGCAGCTGAACAGGCCACCCGGCTGGATGCCGCAAGGCGCGGGAGCCGGAAAAATGTGATCTTGCTGCGCGTTCCGGAAAACGACCCAGAGATCCTGTCCGGGCTTCAGTCCGCGAACGACGCCGTTGAGGCTGAACAGGGCGGTCCCGGGATCGTAGGTCTGCGATGTGAAAACAACCTGGATGCCGGCGGTTGAATGCGGGCGCCCCAGGGTGTCGAAGTAGTGGGCACGAGCTAGTGCGACAAAACCGGCGGTAGCCACAACGAAGGTCATGACCGCCGCGAAAACGGCTAGTCTCACCGACCGAGGCCGATCGCTGTTCCGCCGGGCGAAGGCGAAGATCGATGTACTCACGACAGCGAGCGCGCCGACTACGGCAAGGATGACGAGGACAACCCCCTCCATATCTCCCTAACCCTCCGAGGTCCATACCGTGGCGAGGGAGAACGCGATCGCGACGAGCCCGTAGCAGACGGGTATCCAGAAGGGCAGAGGATTGTCCCTCGTGACCGCCTTGGCTAAAGCGTACATCGCGGCGCCCATGACCAGGGTGAGCACGGATAGCACAATAGCAATGATGTAACTCAGCGAGACTTGGCCTGTGCGGCGTTTGTCGAACGCCGCCTCTCCGAGACCGCTCGCCGCGATCCCGAATCCGATCAGATATGTGGACGGATCCGAGAAGACCACCTGCCAGCTGATCGGCTGACGTTCGAAGACAAGGACGAGCAGGTCGAACCCAAGGGGCATCAAGGTGAAGAGAACCGTGAAGGTGGCCCATTTGCAGACCTTGCGAGAGAGGTCGCTGGGAGTGACGGAGGGAACCACCCGCGTTTCGGTGCTGGTTGCAGAAATACGGCATCACCTCCCTTGATGCTCGGCGCCCCGGGTGCAGGCTTGGTCGTGATTTCGCCAGGCAGGATAGCGTGAACGTCACTCACGGGCCTCGGCGGCGGTGTTGTCCTCGACGATCTGGCGGTCGTGCTCGCGTAAGGGGGTCCACGCGCCGGCGACGGTGTCGTCGTCGAGCGGAGGGAGGCCGACCTCGACGCGTCGGGTGCTGAGGGTGGCCGGGTCGGTGACCGGCCACAACCGGGCCTCAGCCGAGCCGGTACCCCAGAACTGCGAGCCGTGGGTCTGCCGGTCGGCCGTGGCATCTAACCGCTCATGGGGCCCATTGCGCCGTCGTGCATGTCGGTGACGGTGATGACGAACGGCCGCATCATCTCGGTGTCCTCATGTTCGAGGATATGGCAGTGGTAGACGTAGCGGCCGGGGATGTCGAACCGGACGGCCACCTCGACGACGTTGCCGGGATCGACCCTGATGACGTCGTTCCACCCGTGGACCTCGCTGGGTTCGAAGGCTCTGGGCGGTTTCTGGGGATCGGGCACCAGTGGCGCTGACGTCGTGCGGGTCTCGGGGTTGTAAAGGTTCGTGCCGCCCGCGTCGGTGACGACCAGGCGGTTGCCGGTCGGGCTCAGCGGCTGGAACTGGGACTGGTGGATGTGCATGGGATGGGTGTCGCCGGTGGCGTTGACGAACCGCCACACCTGCCACTGCCCCACCCCGGGCCGCAGCGCCACCCGGTCGTAGAAGGAGACCCGGCTACTCGACCTCGCTGGGTCTCCCGCCAGCCAGCCCTCCACCCGGTAGGTCGTGGGGGCCTTGTCGCCGGGGAACTGGATGGCGATCTCTCCGTCCGGATCCTCGACGACCTCATGCAGGTAGAGGTGGCCGGGTGGAGTCGTCTCGGCGAGCAGGATGGTCCGCTGGTCGGGCGTGGTGATCGGGAGCTGGGCGGGCTCGTCGGCCCGGCCCGGTTGCCGCTCGTCGCGCACGAGGCGTCGAAACGCCGGGTTGAGCACGGCCGTCGCGGTGTCGGTGAACAGCGCCCGGGACACGCCGCGGGTCGGCGCGTCGTCGTCGATGTCGAGCCGCAGCACCCATGGGTACGGGTTGCGGCCCGGCCGGTCGCCGCGGGTCAGCAGGTCGGCCAGCGACGGTGGCGGGGCTCCTTGGAACGGGGCCTGCGCGGAGTTGACCAGCAGGAGCTGTTCCCCGTCGGGCAGCCCGGTGAGGTCGACCAGGACGTCGATCCGGTCGGAGGACGCCACCGTGAGGGCCTGGTCGTCGGCGAGCTGCCAGGCCCGCCACAACAGGCCACCACCGGTGCCGATCACCAGCACCCGGTCGTGCCGGGGGGTGACCACCAGCGCGCCGTCCGCGTCCTTCCGCACTGTCACCAGGTGCAGCCGGTAGGTGCGGGCGTTGCTCGCGTTGAGCAGCCGCAGCCGGTAGACCATCGGCCGCAGCGGCAGCCTCGGCCAGAGCGTGCCGTCGACGAGGGTGAGTGGGCCGAAGGACTCGGCAGTGTCGGTGGTGACCTTGTGGAGCAGCCGAAGCTCGCCGTCGACGACGTCGAGGTTGCGGTCCTGCAGGGCCAGCAGGATCTCCCCGTCCGCCGCGCTGGTCGGCAGCGCCAGTTCCCGCTCGCGCGGGTCCCGCACCAGGTACCCGCAGCCCACCAGCCCCGAGTACGCGTGATACCGGGTGCCGTTCATGGCGTGGTCGTGGTACCAGAGGAACTCGCCGACCTTGCCCAGCTCGAGGTCGAGGTTGTCATAGCTGTTCGGATAGGCGGAAAGCTGGTCCGAGCCGGTGGCCGCCATGTTGTCGGGCCAGCCGTCGGCGTCGGACGGTGCGTGCGCGCCGTGCAGGTGCACCGTGGTCCAGCCGATCGGTGCACCGGAGGTGTCCTCGGGTGCCCCGCCCTGCGCGCCGAGGTGGTTCTGCACCGAGTCGGTGTCGCCGGCCGGGTCCGCCAGGATCGCGGTGGCGATGGGGAGCCGGGCCGGTGTCGAGGGACCGACCGACGCCGGCAGGCGGTTGCGCCAACGCACGAACACTTCCTGGCCGGCCGGCGTCTCGAGCGGTGGTCCGGGTGAGACGACATGGCCCCCGGCCCCGTGTACCCCGACGCCGTGTGCGCCGACGCCGTGTGCGCCGACGCCGTGTGCCCTGACTCCGAAGCCCCACGCCGGAACAGCGGGCAGATCGGGGTGGATCGACATCGCGGTCTCCGCGATGTCGATCTCGTGCACGGACCCCGGCCGCAGCTGGTGCGCCCTCGGCGGGCTCAACACTGCCTGGAACGGAGCGAGCACCCGCTCAGGACGTACCGGGTTCGGCGGACCCGTGATACCGCTCCCGCTTGGTGGCGCCGTCTGTATACCGCCCGACGTCGGTGAGGTCCGGTCCCCATCAGTCATAGCTCCCTCATCCTCCAGTCGCGCGCGACTCTGATCTGCGGGCGTCCCAGCTCCGCATGCGCGAGGGGCACCTTCCCACACGAGCCGCGGAGACTGCCATCGAATACGTCCACGGGAGACGTCGGCTCGACAGCTCCTGGGCCGAGGTCACCCTCGCGGCCCGGGCCCGGTGCCGCTCAGGCAGCCCTCCTTCCGCGGACCGGTGCCCGCGTGTCGCGCCCAGCCTCCCGGACCGCAGCCTGGCGGTCTGGTACGCCTCACGCATGGCGCTAGAGAAGCTGCTCGACGACGACCTGCTCGCCCGGGCGCGGGAACTCCGCGCGGACGGGCGATCCCCCAAGGAAATCGCCCGTAACCTGGGCGTACGACCCAGCACCGTGGCACCGCTGATGCGGGAGATCGCCCGGGAGGCGGCGGCCGGCGAGCCGGAGCCCGCGGTGACCGGCTGCTGGGTGAGCCCGCGCTGGAGCGCCGGCCTCACCGTTGCCGGCCACGAGGAGTGGCCAGACCTCAACGCTGCGGACAACCCTGGCAGTGGGCTCGTCGGCGTCGTGGTGGCGCGGCGACACCGGCCGCGACGAGTGTCCGTCTGCGGCTATCTGGTTGATGTGTACTGCCTCGGGGTGAAGAATGCGCTCGGTCCTGACGTGATGAACGATCGCGACCTGCCCGCCTTCCTCCGCATGTTCTTCAGCGCATTCGGGGATGCCACAGCGCCGATCGAGGCGCCGCTGGACCTGGCCCGCCACCTGGTGTGGGGGGCGCTCGACTACGCCCGTGAACTCGGGTTCCCACCCCATCCCGACTTCCAGCCCACATCCGGTCATCTCGGCACATGGCAGGAAACCAGCGATATCACCTTCGGACGCGACGGTGTCCCATTCTACGTGGGAGGTCCCTACGACAACGCGGTCGCGGTGACTCGCACTTTGACCCGCTCCGTTGGTGATGGCAACTTCCACTTCATCGCGCCGGTCGGTACCGCCGTCGGTTGGTGACCCGCGCAGACTTCTGGCCACCATGCGGCGAGGTTCGTTTCGCCGAGTACCGGCGCTATGAGGCCAGATAGAGTGGAGGCCCGCAACGCGATGATGGCGTTGCCGGCCGGTGCCGGGATGGCCTCCCACTTGCTGCAGCTGACCTGCGGCTCAAAGCATCTGCTGCCTGAGGTGTTTCCGCAGGTGCCGCACATCGGATGGTTCAATCTGCGCAGCGAGCGGGCCGATCAAGCGCTGCTCAATGACCTCGCCACCTGGACCCCGAGCATCGAGGCCGGCTGGGTGAAGCTGATCGGCGACAACCCCCGTCAACTGCGTCTGGGTGCGGAGCTGTCCTTCGGCCACGGCGAGATGATCCTGGCCCTCGCCGTGACCAAGGTGCTCGCGCGAGAGGCCAACCAGCTCCTGCAGCCGAAGGTGCCGCGCAGCCAGTGGGCGGACATACCGATCGCAGACCTCGTCGATTCAGACGCCCATGTCCTGCGTGCTTCCGACACGCATTACGGCAGCGTGCATCACCCCGATCGAAGCCAGTGGTGCACCAACCACTCTGGCTGCCGACACCTCAGATGTCCTTAGCGGCCTGACCAGGGACCGCTGGCGGCCCGGCGGCCAGCCGTTGCCGCACCTGACGCATGCGGTCAGCGGTGTGATGCGGCATCTGCCAGCGCGTCTCCAGCCACCACGTGCATCCCGCCTCCGAACTCCTCCGCCCGGCCCACAGCTCACGGATCAGGTCGATGCCTTCATCGAGCCGCTCGGCGCGGGCACGCAGATCCGTGACCTCTCCCATCGATGGCAGGTCGGTGCTCAGCGCGCCGAGCCCGACAGTGAGGATCGCCCGCCCACCGAAGAGCTGGTCGACGGTCGCGACCCGGCTGGCGACCTTCCACGGCCTCCCTCACGAACACCTCGTCCCAGCCGGCCCGCTCGGCCGGAACCGAGCCGCTCGCCGGCCGTCCCGCCCGGAGGGACCACCCCGTACCGCATCACCGGCGATGCTGCTCAGTCCAGATCGAACGCGGCACGGATGGCGGCGCTGAGCTCGACCTTCAGCGCCGGAGACAGCCTCGCCGTGCGCGACACGCGCATGTCGATGTATTGCGGAATCTGCGGTCAACACTAGACAGCCGGATACTGTCCGAGAATGGACCCGGTGCGTAACCCGTTCGCCCCCGGCGCCGGCCAGCGGCCGCCCGAGCTGGCCGGGCGAGGCCGCGAGCTGGCCGCTTTCGACGTGGTGCTGGAGCGGGTGGCCCGCGGCCGCCCAGAGCGCTCCCTGGTGCTGACCGGCCTGCGGGGGGTGGGCAAGACGGTGCTGCTCGGTGAGCTGCGGTCGATGGCGATGCGCCGAGGGTGGGGCGCCGGCAAGGTCGAGGCGCGGCTGGAGGGTGGGCTGCGCCGCCCGCTGTCGGCCGCGCTGCACCGCGCGGTGCGTGATCTCGCGCTGCGCCACCGCGCGCCGGACCGGGTCACCGAGGTGCTCGGGGTGCTCAAGGCCTTCGTGCTGCGCGCCACGCCGCCCGACGCCAAGCTGCGGGATCGCTGGCAGCCGGGTATCGACGCGCCGGCCGCCGCGGGCCGGGCCGACTCCGGGGATATCGAGATCGACCTGGTGGAGCTGTTCACCGAGGTCGCCGAGCTGGCGGCCGACGTCGGTACCGGGGTGGCGCTGCTCATCGACGAGATGCAGGATGTGGCACCCGATGACGTCTCCGCGCTGTGTGCCGCATGTCACGAGTTGTCCCAGTCCGGGGCGCCGCTGGTGGTGGTCGGTGCCGGGTTGCCGCACCTGCCGGCGGTGCTGAGCGCGTCGAAGTCCTACTCCGAGCGGCTGTTCCGCTACCTGCGGATCGACCGGCTGGACCGCGCCGACTCCGACCGCGCGGTGGTCGCGCCGATCGAGCGGGAGGACGCCGCGATCACCTCCGACGCGCTGGACACGCTGTTCGAGACCTCTGGCGGCTACCCCTACTTCGTGCAGGCCTACGGCAAGGCCGCCTGGGACGCCGCCCCCGCGTCGCCGATCGGGGTCCTCGACGTCCAGGTGGCCGCGCCCGAGGCCGAGAACGAGCTCGCCGTCGGGTTCTTCGGGTCCCGGTTCGAGCGGGCCACTCCGGCCGAGCGGGAGTACCTGCAGTCGATGGCCGAGCTCACCGGCGGCCGGGACGAGGCGGTCGGCACCACCCAGGTGGCCGAGGCGCTCGGTCGCCGGGCCTCGTCGCTGTCCCCAGCGCGGGACAGCCTGCTCAAGAAGGGGCTCGTCTACTCCGGGGAACGTGGGCAGATCGCGTTCACCGTCCCACACTTCGGACGTTTCCTGCTCGGCACGCCGGCCGGCTAGCAGTCACGTCCTCCCCGAACGAGTGAATCACCGGCGGTTCGGCCGGTGCGTGTAACAACGCCGGGAGGCCCGGCGATGACACTGGTAGCCCCGTGATGCTGTTGGACCCCCGACCCGGCAGCCTCACGGGGCCTTCCTATGTCAGGAGTCCTCGCCGGGAGGCGTCGTGGTCGTGGGCCGTACCGAGCGCCGCCGATGGCAGGACGTACCCTCTCCGGGTGTCCGAAAGCAAGCTCGAGATCCAGATGCTTCACGACCGGGTGATAGTGCGCCTGGTGGGAGAGGGCGGCGAGCGCCGCAGCAGCGGGGGGATCCTGATCCCGGCGACGGCCCAGGTAGCCAGGCGGTTGTGCTGGGGTGAGGTGTACGGCATCGGTAACCACGTCCGTACCGTCCAGGTCGGTGACCGAGTGTTGTTCAACCCGGACGACCAGTCCGAGGTGGAGGTGCACGGGTGCGCCTACCTGGTCGTGCGGGAACGGGACCTGCAGGCGGTAGCCAGTGACCGCGCCGAGCACGGAACAGGCCTGTATTTGTGAGGCCACCCGCCGAACCGGCGCGCCCCGGGCCGTGGCCGTTGTTCGACGACCCGGTCCGAGCCGACGACGACCACACCACCGAGATCCCGCTGGTCCCCGCAACCCCGGCGCACCGGTCTGAGCGCACGCGTGGCGTGAGCCGCGCTCGGACGACGCGTCGCGTGGGCATCGTCGCGGCCGCCGTGCTCGGACTGCTGGCGCTGGTCTATGGCGTCGACCTCGCCATGTCCTCAGGCGAGGTACCCCGCGGTGTCACCGTCGCGGGCGTGCGTGTCGGCGGGATGCCGCGGGCCGCGGCCGAGCAGCGGCTGCGTGCGCGGCTGGAGCCACAGCTGAGCCGTCCGATCGCGCTGCGTGTCGGCGACGTCGACGCCACCGTCGAGCCCGGCCGGGCCGGTCTCACCCCGGACTGGACCGCCACCCTCGCTCAGGGGGGCAGCCAGCCACTCAACCCGTGGGCCCGCCTGGTCTCGCTGTGGCGGACCCGGGAGGTGGGCGTGGTCACCGCCTGCGACCGGACGGCTCTCACCGCGGCCCTCCAGCAGCTGCGTGGCCACACGGACCGGGAGCCGGTCGAGGGCACCATCCGCTTCGTCGGCACCCGGCCGACTCCGGTCGACCCCCGACCCGGCCAGCGCCTGGACCTCCCCGCCGCCACCGGCCTCATCCTCGCGTCCTGGACGCACGGCGCCACGGCGCGGGCTCCGGCGACGACCCCGGTGACCATCCCGGTGGTGACACAGCCGGTGCGCACCACCGCCGAGGGTGTCCGGGCGACGCTGCACGACATCGTCGAGCCGGCGGTGTCCGCCCCGGTCAAGGTCACCGGTGACGGTCACGACGCCGTGCTCACGCCGGATGTCATCGCGGCGGCGCTGCGGTTCGCTCCGGACAGCCAGGGTGGCCTGACCACCACGATCGACAATCCCACGGTGATCGCCGCATTGAGCCCGCAGCTCGCGTCGACCCAGCGGCCGGGCAAGAACGCTGAGATTCTGATCCAGGGTGGCGCGCCGGTGGTGCTGCCCTCGGTCGACGGCCGCGGCATCGACTGGGCCGCCAGCCTGCTGCCGCTGCTCGCCGTGCTGCACAACTCCGGGCCCGAACGCACCCTGTCGGCCGGCTACGTCACCCTGCCCCCGAGCCTGAGCACCGAGCAGGCGGGCGCACTCGGAATCACCACCCCGATCAGCACGTTCACCACCGGCGGGTTCGCCCCGGACTCCGGGCAGAACATCCGCCGCGTCGCGGAGCAGGTCAACGGAGCAGTCGTGCGGCCGGGAGAGACGTTCAGCCTCAACGGGTACACCGGCCCGCGCAACGCCGCCACGGGATACGTGGACGCCGGCATCATCGACCACGGCCGTCCCAGCCGTGGCATCGGCGGCGGCATCTCCCAGTTCGCCACCACGATCTACAACGCCGCGTACTTCGCGGGCATGACCGACATCGAGCACAAGGAGCACAGCTACTACATCAGCCGCTACCCGGCGGCCCGCGAGGCCACCGTGTTCGAGGGCGCCATCGACGTCAAGTTCCGCGATGACTCGCCCACCGGCATCCTCATCCAGACGGCATGGACGCCATCATCGATCACCGTGACGCTCTGGGGCACCAAGCACGTCGACGTCGAGTCGGTCACCGGCCCCCGCACCGACTTCACCGACCCCAAGACCGAGACCATCCACACCCAATCCTGCACCCCCAGCCCAGGCGCTCAAGGCTTCACCGTCACCGACACCCGAGTGACCCGCGACCCCACAACCCACGCCGAACTGACCCGCCACACCCGCAAAGTCACCTACGACCCCATCCCTCACGTCATCTGCGCCCCCTAGGCGTCGCATTCAGCGGGCTCAGCGGGGTTATCGGTACCTCTTTTACCCCGCTGAGCCCGCTGAATGCGGTCAGAAGGCGTCTTCGGGGAGGTCCATGAGGGTGTTGTCGGTGGACTCGACGATGGCGCGGTGGGTGGGGAGGTGGGGGAGGATGTTGCGGGCGAAGAACTGGGCCGCGGCGATCTTGCCCTGGTAGAAGGCCTCGTCTCGGGCGGTCACTTCGCCGGTCAGAGCGGTCAGGGCCACCTCGGCTTGGCGCAACAGCAGCCAGCCGATCAGCACGTCGCCGGTGCTCATCAGCAAGCGGACGGTCTGCTGGCCGACCTTGTAGGTGTCGCGCGGGTCCTGCCGCGCCGACATCACAAAGCCGAGCATCGCGCCGAGCATCGCCTGCAGCTCACCCACTGCGGTAGCCAGCGACGCCCGTTCCTCCTTGAGCCGGCCGTTACCGCTGCTGGCGTCCAGGAACGCCTGGATCTCCGTGGCCAGGTGCCCGATCGCCCGACCTCCATCCCGGAGGATCTTGCGGAAGAAGAAGTCCTGGGACTGGATGGCCGTCGTGCCCTCGTACAGACTGTCGATCTTGGCGTCTCGAATGTACTGCTCGATGGGGTAGTCCTGCAGGAAGCCCGACCCGCCCAGGGTCTGCAACGACAAGGTGAGCATCTCGTAAGCCCGCTCGGAGCCCACCCCCTTGACAACGGGTAGCAGCAGGTCGTTGACCCGCGCGGCAAGCTCGGTGTGCTCGCCACCGACCTCGACCGCGTCCTGGTAGCTCGCGGTGTAGAGGTACAGCGCGCGCAGGCCCTCGGCGTAGGCCTTCTGCAGCATCAGCATCCGGCGCACGTCGGGGTGGTGGGTGATCGTCACCCGCGGCGCGGTCCGCTCGCGCATCCGCATGATGTCGGCGCCCTGTACCCGCTGCTTGGCGTACTCCAGCGCGTTGAGATAGCCGCTGGACAGCGTCGCGATCGCCTTGGTGCCGACCATCATCCGGGCGTAGGAGATCACCTGGAACATCTGCGCGATGCCGTTGTGCACGTCACCGAGCAACCAGCCGACTGCGGGCGTCCCGTGTGCGCCGAAGGTGAGCTCGCAGGTGGTGGAGACCTTGATGCCCATCTTGTGCTCGAGGCCGGTCACGAACACGCCGTTACGGGCACCGAGCTCGCCGGTGTCGGTATCGAAGTGGTACTTCGGTACCAGGAACAGCGACAGGCCCTTGGTTCCCGGGGCCGGGGTGATACCGGGACCCTCAGGTCTCGCCAGTACCAGGTGCATGATGTTGTCGGTCAGGTCGTGCTCGGCCGAGGTGATGAAGCGCTTCACACCCTCGATGTGCCACGAGCCGTCGGGCTGCGCAGTCGCCTTGGTCCGGGCGGCGCCGACGTCCGACCCCGCGTCGGGCTCGGTGAGCACCATCGTCGCGGACCAGCCCTTGTCGATCATGAGTTGGGCCCAGCGCCGCTGCTCGGCGGTGCCGTTGTCGTGCACCACGCGGGCCATGCTGGGCCCGCTCATGTACACGAACGCCGCCGGGTTGGCGCCCAGCATCAGCTCCGACGCGGCCCAGCGCAGGGTGGCCGGCGCACCGTAGCCGCCCAGCTCGGCGGGCAGGTCCAGCCGGTACCACTCGCCGTCCCACAGCGCCCGGTAAGACTTCTTGAACGCCGGGGGGAGCTCGACGGTGTGCGTCTCGGGGTCGAAGGTCGGCGGGTTGCGGTCGGACTCGGCGAAGGACTCCGCCAACGGCCCGCGAGCCAGCCGGTCGAGCTCGGCGAGCAGGTGGTGCGCGGTGTCGCGGTCCATCTCGGCGTACGGGCCGACGCCCATGCGCTCCTGCACCCGGAGCACCTCGAAGAGGGTGAACTCCAGGTCGCGGAGATTGCTCTTGTAGTGACCCATGTCCTCGCTCCCACACCGTCGTGGCACCGGATCTACTCACCGGTAACAACACCCTATTACCGGCCGGTAACCTTCGCAACCGACCGCGATTCGCCCCCGCACGGCGACCGGGCGGTCTCCAGCGGGACGGCCGGCGCGCGGACCAGACCCAGCTGGACCCTCTGGCGAGGGAGGATGGCGTCGAGTGCCCAGTCGACCACCGTGCGGATCCTGTTGCCGGGCATCGCGACCAGGTGATAGGCCCGGGTTACCGCCTTGGCCGGCAGCCCTGACAGCGCCACGTTCAACGGGTTGGCCGCCGCGTCGCGGCCACCGAGGTCGACGAGGAACCCCAGGTCCCGGTGTCGGTATGCCGCCGGGCGGCCGTGCCCGAGGGACGCGGCGACATTGCGGGCGGCGAGTCTGCCCTGCCGCACGGCGTGCTGAGCTGTCATTGCGGTGAGCTGCCCGGGCCGAGTGGCGTCCGGGACGGCGGCAGCGTCGCCACAGGCGAACACGTCCGGGTGGCCGGTCACGCGCAACCGGTCGTCCACGGCGATACGGCCCCTTTCCAGCGGTAACCCGAGTTCCTCGACCAGGGGGTCGGGACGCACGCCGACACACCAGATCAACGACCGGGTCGCCACGAGTTCCCCGTTGCTCAACCGCACCCCCTGAGCGGTCGCCTCGTCCACCGAGGTGCCGGTCAACACCCGCACCCCCCGCTCGCGCAGTGCCCGGTCCGCAGTCGCGGACAGTCGGGGATCCAGCTCCGGCAGCACCCGATCGGCCAGGTCCAGCAGCAGCCACCGCATCGGCTGCCCGGCCGGCTCGCGGTTTCCCGCGACGAGGTCCGCGGTGAGCAACGGGCCCTGGGCGGCGACCTCGGTGCCGGTGTAGCCGGCGCCGACCACCACGAACGTGCAGCGCGCCGCCCGCTGACCCGGATCGTCGGTGGCGGCGGCGAGCTCGACCTGGCGGGTGATGTGATCACGGAGGTAGAGCGCCTCGGGGATGCTGCGGAACCCGTGGGCGTATGCGGCTATCCCGGGAATGGGCAACAGCTTGTTCACACTGCCCACAGCGAGCACCAGCCGGTCGTATCCCAGGTGATGGCGGCCGCCTTCGGGGTCGGTGTAGCCGACGCGCCGTGCGTCCAGGTCCACCACGTCGACGTCACCCAGGAGCAACCGCACCCCCGGCAACGTCGCGGCCAGCGACACCGACACCCGCCGAGGATCGAGCACCCCGGCGGCCACCTCCGGCAGCAACGGCAGGTACAGGAAGTAGTCCGTCGAGTTGACCACGACGACCTCCGCGGCGCCGGTCAGGCGTCGCGACAGGCACCGGGCGGCATGGAACCCGGCGAACCCGGCTCCGACGACCACGATCCGCGGCGCAGCCTCCGATGTGGTCATCAACCCTCCCTGGCGGCTGGCTCCTCGGCGCACCCCCCTGCGCCGGCCGGTCCAACCCTGGTGACCCCCGCCGCGCCGGCATCCCGCGCACCCGTACCCCGCGCGCTGGTCGGGGCGGAGCGGCGCTGACTCACTGCTGCCCCCACCTGGCCCACGCTATCCCAATCCGGCCGTTTGCGGCGGTGCTGTGCGGGTAACTCCCGCTGAACGTGACGGACGCCGCAGGCTGGAAGGAACAAGGGGGCCGAACCGGTTACGCTGTACGCTCCGTGGCCCCTCATCCGAGCGCATACCGACCGCTGCTGGCGCAGCGCGCGCGGTGTCCCGCGCTGGCCGTCGTCGTGCTGGCGATCATCGTGGTCGCCGTGCTGGGGATGCGCTATGCCGACCAGGACATGCCGGGACGTCTGGACCGCAGCCTGGATGCGCTGATCAGAAACCACCTGAACTCGGATCAGCGCATCGCCCGGGCTCTGGTCAGCCTCGGTAACCCCATGCAGGCCGCCGTTCTCATCGCCGCCGTTGCCGGCGCCTGCGCAGCCGCCCGACGATGGTCGGGCGTGCTGCTCACCCTCGTCGGCACCGTCACCGCGGTCACGATCACCGAGCTGATCCTCAAGCCGCTTGTCGGGCGGCTGCGCTTCGGGCACCTGACTTTCCCCAGCGGCCACACCACGGTGGTCGCCGCGGTCGCCTTCGTGACCGCGATCCTCATCGGTGGCGCGCGGTGGCCACGCGGCGTCGCCGCGCGCCTGGTCGCCGGCCTCGTCCCGGTCGCGGTCGCGGTCGGCGTCGCGATCTCTCTCGTCGCCGAGCGCATTCATTACGCCACCGATACCGTCGCCGGCTACTGCGTAGCTCTCGCTACCGTGCTCGCGGTAGCGCTGTGCCTGGATTGCTGGGGGCCTCGGTTACTCGGGTCTCGATGCACCCAGGGCCGGGGTCCGGCTGGCCGCCAGGAGCTGGAACCTGTGCGGGGCTGCTCGGCCGGCGGTCGGCCGGAGCCGTAGCCGCCGGCCGTACCCCGCCCGGCGAGGTCCGCCCTGAGCTGCCGCGCACCGATGCAGGTGACCTGGTTACGGCTGACCGAACGTCGACCGGATGCGTGGCCGGCGACCACCGCCTGACGCGAATGCCCGCGCATCCCCCCTGACCGAGTCAAGCGCGCCTCGAAACCCGCTGCAGGCAGGAGGAGGTGCGCAAGCATCCATGAGACCCCGCGCGGGCGGGTGGGGGTCAGATGGGGCGGGAGGTTGCGAGATCGAGCAGGACGGCGGCGAGGTCGCGGGCGGCGCCTGGGCGGCCGAGCCGGGCCGCCTGGGCGGCCATCCGCGCCCGCAGTGCGGGGTCGCCGATCAGGCCGTCGAGGGCTCGATGAAGATCCTGCGGGGTGGGGCGCTCTCCGAGCAGGGCATGGGCCGCTCCGGCCTGCTGGAGGTAGCGGGCGTTGTGTTCCTGCTCGTTGCCGCCGGTCGGGATCAGCGGGATGAGCACCGAGGGCTTACCCAGCGCGGTCAGCTCGGCCAGCGTGCCGGCACCGGAGCGGGACACCACCACATCAGCGAGGGCCAGCACGTCGGGCAGCTCCGGGTCGAGGAACTCGACCACCCGGTAGCGGCCGACCAGGTCGGTGGGGAGCTGCTCGGCGCGGCGCAGCAGCTCGGGCAGCGAGCTGGAACCGCACTGGTGCACCACGTTCGCCCGCCGCAGCACCGCCTCGAGTACCGCCTCGACGAGGCGGTTGACCTGCACGCTGCCCTGCGCCCCACCCGTGACGTAGACGGTGGGCAGGGCGGCGTCCCAGCCGGTCCAGCCCAGCGCTTCGACGCCCCGGGCGCCGTCGCCGGTGAGCAGCTCAGCCCGGATCGGGTTGCCCGTGACCACGGCTCGTCCTCGCGCCGCCGCCGGCAGAAGCTCCACGGATGTGGGCGAGGACACCGCGATCACGCACGCGCGGCGCGCCAGCAACCGGTTCGCCAGGCCCAGCCGGGTGGTCTGTTCGTGCATCAGCAGCGGAACGTCGACCGCCCTGGCGGCCAGCCCGACCGGGACCGCCACATATCCCCCGGTGGACAGCACCACATCGGGCCCGAACGCGCGCACCACCCGACGGGCCTGCACCAGCCCCTGGGCCAGCCGTCCGACGTCGCGCAGGTTCGTTGCGGAGATCATCCGTAACGGGTTCGCGGAGCGTCGCAGCTTGCCGGTGGACACCGCCTGAAAGGGCAGCGCCTCCTGCTCGGCGACGCGGGCCTCCAGCCCCCTGGCCGAGCCCACGTAGAGTGCCTCAAGCCCCACCCCCGCATCGTCCAGAAGCTCCCGGGCGGCCCGGATCGTGGTGATCGCCGGATAGGTGTGCCCCCCCGTGCCTCCACCGGTGGCGATCAGGCGCAGCGGACGGCCCCGGGCGGCCAGATGGCGCAGGGTCTGCTCCAGCGTCATGGTGAGTTCGGGCTCCCTGGATGTGGCGGGGCGGGTGGGGACGCGGCGGCCGGCGTCGCGAACGCACCAGCTCACCGAGCGGCACCTTAGCCGGCACCCGGCCGGCGTCAGAAAAGCGGGGCGGCGAGGATGAGGGGTTGGTGGACTGTGGTGTGCCCGGTCGGAGACGAGGCTGATCCCCGCGCGGGCCTCCTCGACGCCGCGGCTCGTGCGGGTGCCGGGCTGGCCGGCGGAGGCGACACCGGTGGTGAGCAACCGGGTGGTGAGTAAGGGGAGGACGCGGTGATGGCCGAACCTGCCGGGGCGTGTGCCGGGGTCGATGTCGGTGGCACGTTCACCGATGTCGTGGTGCATGCTCCCGGGCACCGGCCCCGGGCGGTGAAGGTGCCGACCACCCCTGACAACCAGTCCGTCGGTGTCCAGCGGGGGGTGGCACAGGCGTGGCCCGGCGCGGCGTTGCGGCTGCTGCCGCACGGCACCACCACCGCCACCAACGCAGTGCTGCAACGCTCGCTTGCCCGGACCGTCCTGGTGACCACCGACGGGTTCGCGGATGTGCTGCAGATCGCCCGGCAGGACCGACCCGCGCTCTACGACCTGACCGTCACCCGCCCCGAGCCGCTCGTGCCGCACGAGATGGTGGTGACCGTCCGCGAGCGGACCAGCCCGCAGGGCAGGGAGATCATTGCGCTGACCGATGAGGAGATCGACCGGGTGGTGCGCCGGGTGCGGCGCCTGGAGCCGGAGTCGGTGGCGGTGAGCCTGCTGTTCAGCTATGCGGGCGAGGAGCACGAGCGGCGCCTGTGCGACGCGTTGGCCGGGCTCGACGTGCCGATCACCCGGTCCAGCGCGTTGCTGCCGGAGTTCCGCGAGTTCGAGCGGGCCTCGACGTGCGTGCTCAACGCCGCTGTCGCGCCCGTGATGCGCCGCTACCTGTCCACCCTGACGGCCCGGTTGCCCGGTCCGACGATCACTGTGATGACCTCGGGGGGCGGCACCGCGGGTGTCGATTTCGTGGCGGTCGCCCCGGTGCACACGTTGCTGTCCGGGCCTGCGGCCGGGGTCGTCGCGGCGGGTGCGGTGGCGGGCCACGCCGGCTTCCAGGACGCGATCGCCTTCGACATGGGTGGCACCTCCACCGATGTGTGCCTGATCAGGGATGGCCGGCCGGAGGTGTCGAGCTCCGCGCGGATCGCCGGGTTGCCGTTTCGCACCCCGGCGGTCGCGATCCACACGGTGGGCGCGGGCGGCGGGTCAATCGCCTGGGTCGACGCCGGCGGTGCGCTGCGGGTCGGCCCACGCTCGGCTGGCGCCGACCCCGGCTCAGCCTGCTACGGGTTGGGCGGCACCGAGCCGACGGTCACCGACGCGCACTGCGTGCTCGGCCACCTCGACCCGGATCGGGAGCTGGGCGGGGGGCTGCGGCTGGACGTCGAGGCGGCCGCGCGCGCCGTCGACGCGATACCGGAGCCGGCCGGTGGGGCGGCCGGGATCCTCGCGGTGGTGCGGGCCACGATGGCTCGCGCCCTGCGCAAGGTCAGCACCGAGCGCGGCGTCGACCCGGCGGGGTTGGCGCTGGTCGCCTACGGTGGTGCCGGCCCGCTGCACGCGACTGCGCTGGCCCGCGAGCTGGGCTGCCGCGCGGTGGTGGTGCCACCGGCGCCGGGAGTGCTCAGCGCGCTGGGCCTGCTGCTCGCGCCGGCCCGCTATGAGGCGTCCCGGACGGTGATGGCGTGGGCCGAGGACGACCTCACCGCCGCCTGGCGGGCGCTGGAGGCGCAGGCCCGCGAGGAGCTGGAGCGCCAGGGGGTGTCGGGGGAGGTCACGCTGTCCCGCCTGGCCGATGCCCGTTACGCTGGCCAGTCCCACGAGCTGCGGATCGTCGCCGAAGCCGGAGCGGACATGGCGAGCTTGCTGCATCACGCGCACCGGGAGGCCTACGGGTACGCCATCCCCGACGAGCCCGTCAGGATCGTCACGCTGCGGGTGGTGGCTTCGGGTGACCCGATCCTGCCGCGGCCACCGGCTGACTGGGACCAAGGGGAGCCCGCTCCGGAACGGGTTCGCGAGATCGGCGTCACGGGCCGGACCGTGCGGGCACGGGTGGTCTCCCGAGCGGGGCTGGTGGCCGGCGACGAGGTCAGCGGCCCCGCGCTGGTCGAACAGCAGGACACCACCACGTTGCTCGCGACCCGCGAGGTCGCCGTGGTGGACGACGTGGGCAACCTGGTGGTGCACCTACCCAGCTGATCTGGCCGGATTGTGTGCGGCGCGCCGCAGGCACGTCGTCCGTTCGAGCCCAAGGTGATGGTCGTCAGGTCCGGTCCGCGACCTCGCTCAGGGGCTGCTCGACCTCGCGCTCGCCCGTCGGTGCCTCGCCGGTGTTCTCAGACGCGGGTTGTTGCCGCGGGCCGGCGGTGCTACGTCGCCGGGTGTCCCGCACCGCGTAGCGCACGACAGCCGCGAGGACGAGGATGGCGGCGATGACCTCGATGACGATGACTGTGCTCATGACGAGCTTTCGCTCTCCTTCGACTCACCAGTAGTGACATATCCGCTGCGGAGCAGCACACACCATACGCCCGTTCAGCCTAGTGACTCGTAGTGGGTTCGATCACAGGTGGAGGGATCACAGGTGGAGGCGCGCGAAGAGGAGCGCCTGGCTCAGGACGGCGCGACGCTCCAGGCGGGTACGGGCGCGGCGAGTGCTCACCTCGAGCACCACGGTCCCGGTGAACCTGCGGTCCACCAGCGCCCGGCACACCTCGGCGCAGGGCTGGCTGCCCTGACCAGGCACCAGGTGCTCGTCGCGGGGGGCGCCGCTGCCGTCGGTCAGATGAAGGTGCGCCAAGGCCGACCCCATCCGCTGCGCCATCGCCACCGCGTCGACGCCGGCTGCGGCGGTATGCGAGAGGTCCAGCGTGTAGTGGGAGTACCCGACGTCGGTCGGGTCCGGTGAGGGCACATAGCTGGAGACCGCCAACCGGCCCCGGCGCATCGGGAACATGTTCTCCACCGCGATCGTGAGTCCCCGGGAGTCCTCCAGCGCGGCGATCTGTGCAGCGAAGCCCGTGGCGTAGTCCCGCTGCCAGCGGAACGGGGGATGTACCACCACGACGCGGGCGCCCAGCTCAGTGGCCGTCTGCACGGTGCGGTCCAGCCGAGCTACCGGATCCGACCCCCACACCCGCTGGGTGATCAGCAGGCAGGGAGCGTGCAGGGCGAGCACCGGCATCCGGTGGTGAGTCGCCAACGCCGCGAGGGCGGTGGGGTCCTGGCTGACCGGGTCGCCCCACACCAGCACCTCGACGCCGTCGTAGCCGAGTTCGGCGGCCAGCTCGAAGGCTGCGGAGATCGGTTCGGGCCACACCGAGGCGGTGGACAGCGCAACCCGGATCGAACCGGCCAGCTCAAAGACCACAGGTACCGGCTATCGGCCGACGAGCAGCAGTGCCGCCGGGGACACCGTGACGAACAGGCCGACGAGCACCGCGATCACCGTCGTCTGCAGGTCCTCGGCGCGCCGAACCCGACGTACCACCCAGACCAGTCCGGTGATCACAGCCAGGGCGACGACCAGCGCCAGCACCGGGATCCGCTGCCAGAGCCACTCGCAGATCAGCCACAGCGCGGCACCACCGACGACGCCGATCCCGATCTGGCTCATCATCACGGCCCACTCCCACAACGGGGAGCCGGGCTCCTGCTCCGGGGCCTCATCGGTGGTGTTCTCGCTCGGTTCAGGAACGGCCCGAGTGGCGGTGCTCACGGGCGCCGGGTCGAGCCGCGGTAACCGGTCGGTGACCGAGCCGTCGAACAGCGCGGTCCCGCGCAGTGGTGCTCGCCCGGGGACCGGCGGTGGCGTGACCGGCGCTCGCCCGTGGGCCGGCGGCAGCGTGACCGGCGCTCGCTCGGCGACCGGCGGTGACGTGACCGGCACTCGTCCCGCGACCACCGACGAGGGGCCTACCGACGAGGGACCTACCGCCGGGGCCCATCCCTGGCCGGCGCGGCCGTTGAGGTGGGGTGGGGTCGAGTCACTCCGCTGCGCGGCGGTGTCCACCGGCGGGTCCGGGTCCTCGGCGGCCCGGCGGTGCCGCCGCCCGGGGGGCGGGGGCGCCTCGCCGTATCGGGCCAGCAGCTCAGCTACGGTGAACTGAGCCCGCTCCTCGGGCTCGCTACTGCGCCTCATGATCTCTCAGCGTGCACTCTGGGCCCGCCTTGCGTCTAGTCCGTCGAGGTGGACGGCGCCCTGGCTGCGCCATCCGGTCGATTCCATCCAACCAGTCCAACCTCCGCAGAATCACACCCTCTCGTAACGCCCACGGACAAAGATCCATCTCATCGACGTCCAGGGCGTGCATCGTGGCCTGGACCACCAGCGCTCCGGCGACGAGCTGGTGGGACCGGCTGGCGCTGACCCCTTCCAGCTCGGCGAGGTCCTCGGCGCTCATCCGGGAGATGAAGGCGATCACCTGGCGCAGGCCGGCATCGGTGAGCGTACGCCGAACCCGAGGACCCGCCGAGGATGGCGCGGCACCGCTGAGCCGGGCCAGTGACCGGATGGTCTTCGACGTGCCCACTACCCGGTCCGGAGCGCCGGCCGTACGCAACTTGCGCGTCGGCTCCACGAGCTGCTCGACGACGTGCTCGCGCAGGGTTTCCAGCTCACGGCTGCGAGGCGGGTCGTTTGCCAGCCAGGACCGGGTGAGCCGGCCGGCGCCCAGCGGCAGGGACACCGCCACATCAGGTTCCTCGTTCACCCCACTGGCGATCTCCAGTGATCCCCCGCCGACGTCCACCATGAGCAGCCGACCGGCCGACCAGCCACACCAGCGGCGGACCGCGAGGAACGTGAGGATGGCCTCCTCCTCGCCGGACAGGACGTCGAGCGTGACCCCGGTCTCGGCATGAACCCGGTTCAGCACCGCGACGGAGTTCGAGGCATCGCGCATCGCTGAGGTGGCGAAGGCCATCAGGTCCTCGCAGCCCATCGCGGCCGCCGACGCGACGGCCTCGCGCACGGTGCGGATCACGTGGTCCGCACCCTCGCGGGTGATCTTCCCGCGGGCGTCCATCTGCTCGGCCAACCTCAGCACCGACTTCACCGAGGTCTGGGGCAACGGGGGGCCGCCGTGGTGGGCGTCCACCACCAGCAGGTGGACGGTGTTGGAGCCCACATCGAGCACGCCGAGCCGCACGAGGGGCCAGGCTACGCCGCGAGCGTGCTCAGGTGTCGTACTTATAGCCAAGCCCGCGGACGGTGAGCAGGTGCCGAGGCGAGGAGGGATCCTCTTCGATCTTGGAGCGCAACCGCTTGACGTGCACGTCCAGGGTCTTGGTGTCGCCGACGTAGTCCGCTCCCCACACTCGGTCGATGAGCTGGCCTCGGGTGAGCACCCGGCCCACGTTGCGCAGCAGGTACTCCAGCAGGTCGAACTCCTTGAGCGGCAGCCCCACCTCCTGTCCGGCCACGGCGACGATATGCCGCTCGACGTCCATCCGCACCGGCCCGGCCTCCAGCACGACCGGCCCGGGGGCGACGCCCGCAGCCGGGCCATCGGGGATCTCGCCGCCGCGGCGCAGCACCGCGCGGATCCGCGCGATGAGCTCTCGGGCCGAGTAGGGCTTGGTGACGTAGTCGTCGGCGCCGAGCTCCAGCCCCACCACCTTGTCGATCTCGCTGTCCCGAGCGGTCACCATGATCACCGGGACGGCGGAGCGCGCCCGCAGTTGCTTGCAGACGTCCGTACCGCTCATCCCGGGAAGCATCAGGTCGAGCAGCACGATGTCGGCTCCGTTGCGGTCGAACTCCTCCAACGCCTCGGACCCGGTGCTGGCCACCGCCGGCGCGAAGCCCTCCTTGCGGAGCAGGAAGGCCAGCGGGTCAGCGAAGTCCTCCTCGTCCTCGACGATCAACACTCTGATCATGGCGACCCTCCCACGTACTCGGGTGTCGATAACGTGCGTGACGTGTGTTGGGGGCTGTCCGGATGCGCGGGGATCCGGAGGGTGAAGGTGGAGCCGGTGCCGGGCTTGCTCCAGAGCTGAACGTCACCGCCGTGGTTGGCGGCGACGTGCTTGACGATCGCCAGTCCCAGCCCGGTGCCGCCGGTGGACCGGCTGCGCGCCTGGTCGATCCGGAAGAACCTCTCGAACACCCTTTCCTGGTGCTCGTGGGCGATGCCCAGGCCGCGGTCGGTGACGGCGATCTCCACGAAACCGTCCTCCAGCCGCCTGCTGACCGACACCGGACTGCCCGGTGTCGAGTAGGACACCGCGTTGTCGAGCAGGTTGGACAGCGCGGTCACCAGCAACGTCGCGTCGCCGTTGAACACCAGCCCGCTGGGCTGGTCGACAGTGATCCGGATGTTGGCCGACTCGGCGGCCAGCCGGCAACGACCCAGCGCCTCCTGCACCACCTGGTCGACCTCGACAGTGGCCAGCGCGGGGAGCCGCTCGGCGCCCTGCAGCCGGGACAGCGCGATCAGCTCGGTGACCAGCGTGCCCAACCGGTTGGCCTCGTTGAGGATTTTGGTGCCGAACCGGCGCACCTCGTGCGGGTCGTCGGCGGCGTCCAGCACCGCCTCGGCGAGCAGCGCCATCGCCCCGACCGGCGTCTTCAGCTCGTGGCTGACGTTGGCCACGAAGTCCCGCCGGGTCGCCTCGAGCCGAACCGCATCCGACTCGTCAGAGGCGTCGATCACGGTGAAGCCGTCGCCCAGCGGTCGGACCTCCCCGAGTACAGCGGTGGGCCCCCGACCGGATCGCGCACTACGGTCCAGTGGCGAGAGGTCGATGTGGACCACCGTGTCGGTGTCGCGCGCCTGCTCAGCGGCTTTGCGCGCGCGCTCGTCCGGACGCGAGCCGCGCACGAGGCCCAGCTCCAGGGCCGGTGGGTTGGCCAGCACCACGTCGCCCATCCGGTCGAGCAGCACCAGGCCGTTGTGCGAGGAGAGCACCACCCGCTGGACCAGCTCGGCGATCATCGCGTCGTCCCCGGGCGGCGGCGGTGCCGGTGCGCCGGCACGCCGGCTGATCAGGATCCCGACCACCAGCCCGACCATCAGCGTGCCGATCGCGGGGACCACGACGGCTGCGAGTGTCACGTGTCAATCGTAAACACCGGACCGGGTGTGATCCCTAGTGCTGGCGTACCCGGAGTGACCCCAACCACCCGCATTTGGGTGAATTTTCGCCCCGTGTTCACCCTGAGTTCATCCTTCATCGCTGTGTCGACATCCGGATTGGTGAACTACCGGCCTTGCTGGGCGACTGCGGTGATGGCCTCGACCGCCGCGTCAGGATCAAGATAGGTGCCGCCCCGAACGACCGGCCGGAACCGGTCGTCGAAGTCGTACCGCAGCGGGATGCCGGTGGGGATGTTGAGGCCGACGATGGTCCACGCGTCGAGCCAGTCCAGGTGCTTGATCAACGCGCGCAGCGAGTTGCCGTGCGCGGCAACCAGCACGGTGCGCCCGGCCCGCAGGTCGGGCACGATCGACGACTCCCAGTACGGCAGCATTCGGCCCACCACGTCGGCCAGGCACTCGGCTCTGGGGACCTCGACGCCCGCGTATCGTGGGTCGCCGTCCTGACCGAACTCGCCGCCGCGCTCGATCAACGGTGGCCGGGTGTCATAGGAGCGGCGCCACAGCGTGAACTGCTCGTCGCCGTACTCCTGGCGGATCTGCGTCTTATCCATGCCCTGCAGCGCGCCGTAGTGCCGCTCGTTGAGCCGCCAGTCGCGGCGCACCGGAATCCAGTGCCGGTCGGCGACGTCGAGCGCGAGGTAGGCGGTGCAGATCGCGCGGCGTAGCAGCGATGTGTGCACGACGTCGGGTAGCAGCCCGGACTCGCACATCAGCTCACCGCAGCGCACCGCCTCGCGCTCACCGCGAGCCGACAACGACACATCCACCCACCCGGTGAACAGGTTCTTGGCGTTCCACTCGCTCTCGCCGTGGCGGAGTAGGACCAGGGTTCCCAAGCTCATGTCGACAAGACTGACAGGTGCCGCGACCCCCCCTGCCGCGAGGTCCGGCCACCGGGGATCGGTCCATCTTCAACCAGATGGCCCGAACGGGCGCTGGCGGTGACTGCCCGGTTACCCGTACATTAATCTGCGACGACGGTGTGCTGAACCCCTTGCTGACACCCCCACCGTCGTTGCAGGGAACCGCTGGTCGCCCGCTTCCCCCGCCCCCCGGGAACGGCTGGTTGCACAGCGGTTCCCTGCGTTGGGGGTTCCCTGCGTTGGGGTCCCCTACCTGGGGACCCCTGTCGGGAGGCTTCTTGGCGGTCAGCCCTTGCGTGCGGCGTGACGGCCGCCGAAGGTGCCCGGAAGCCCGCCTTCGTAGAGGTACTTGGCTTCTTCGGCGACCTCGCGGGTCAGGCACGGCCACGCCGCCGCGACACCGTTCTCGTCGCGGCAAGCCCAGCAGCGACCCTGCGGGTCAGCCACATGCGCGGTCAACGCGCTGCGCCACATGTCCGGCAATTCGGCCAGGATCGCTGCCATGCTCATGTCCGTCTACCTCCCAGAGATCGGTGCACCATACATCCTGCGGTCCGGTCGCACCTCGTGCCGGCGATATCCCGGTACTCACTGTGTTGTCGCGGTGGCCGGCCCGGATGTTACTCGGCGTCCAAGATTCTTTCTTGCCGGTACGGTCCGACCGGCCGGCCTCGCCGGTAGGGCGGGTCAGTGCGGAGCGGACACGGTAGGCCAATCGGGTTGTGCTGGGAATCAGTTGCCACGAAGGCCTTGAGATCCGTTCGTCTGACTGAGAGGGTTTCACCGCTCTCCTCGCCGCTCCCACCGTACTTCCGGGCAGGTGAGCAGAAGCCCGCAGTCCGTCCTCCCCCCTCGGACTGCGGCCCGCCAGGGCTCCTGGGTACCCCTCACCCATGGGGATCCGTCTACGCGGGATACCAGTGGCGGGGCGGCTCCGAGTGTGCGACTCCCCCTCTCCCCCCGGGCCGCTCCGCCATCACCCTCAGCACGGTCAGCAGGGAGATCGGTTCAGCGCACCAGGTGCTCGAATGCGGCAAGGTTGTTCAGGGACTCGCCACGGGCCACCCGCCAGGCCCATTCCCGTCGGATCGAGGAGGCGAACCCGATCTCCAACAGGGTGTCGAAGTCACCGTCTGCGGCCTCGAGCACCTGGCCCAGCACCCGGTCCAGCTCATCGGCGGTCATCGTATGATGGGCCAGCCGACCGATGAGGTAGATGTCGCCGACCTTGTCCAGCGCGTAGTGCACGCCGTACAGCCTCGCGTTACGGCGCAGCAGCAGGCGGTAGACGTCCTCGTGTGCCTCGTCGGGATGCCGGCATACGAAGGCCTCCACCAGCACCCCGTGCCGGCCCACCAGCACCCAGCAGGTGGTCTGCAGCTTCTTGGTGCCCGGCAGGGTGACGATGAAGCTGCCCGGCCCGCGGTGCTCGTGCGCAAGCCCGGCCCCCTCCAGTACCCCGGCGATGACCTGGTCCAGCTGTGCCGGGCGGCTCACACCGCCACCTCGCGCGCCAAGGTGTCCACCCGGTAGGCGGCCGCCGCGTCGGCGTAGACACGCAGCAGCGCCGCGGTGGTGCGCTCCCAGGAGAACCGCCGGGCATGCTGGGCGGCACCAGCCGCGAGCTCCGCGCGCCGCCGCGGGTGCAGCGCGACAGCCGACAGGATGTCCGCCCAGCCGGCTGGGTGGTGGTTGGCCACCAACTGACCGGACACTCCATCGGCCACCGCCACCGGCAGGCCGCCCACCTCGGCGGCGACCACCGGTGTTCCGCATGCCTGCGCCTCCAGCGCGACCAGGCCGAACGACTCGCTGTAGCTGGGTACCGCCACCACATCGGCGGCGCGGTACACCCCGACCAGCGCGGAGCCACCCTGCGGGGGAGCGAACACGACATGCTCTGAGATCCCTAAGCCGGCGGCCAGCTGGTGCAACGCGGTGGGCTCGGCCAGTCCGCTCCCCGACGGTCCGCCCACCACCAGCACTCGCAGCCGGTCGCGCAGCGCCGGATGGCGGCGCAGCATCTCGGCCGCGGCGCGCAACAGCACGTCCGGTCCCTTGAGCGGCTGGATGCGACCGATGAAGGCGAGTACCACGGCGTCGCGGGGCAGGCCCAACCCAGCCCGGGCGGCTTCCCGCGATCCCGGCGTGAAGAGCTCCAGGTCGACTCCCGGCGTGATGGTGGCGGTGCGGGCCGGGTCGGCACCGTAGAGCTCCACCAGCTGCGCGGTCTCGGCCGGCGTGTTCGCGACCAACCGGTCGGCCTCGGTCACCACCTGCTGCTCGCCGATCACCCGGGTATGCGGCTCCGGAGCGTCACCCTGGGCCAGCGCGGCGTTCTTCACCTTGGCCAGGGTGTGCGCGGTGTGCACCAGGGGGACTCCCCAGCGGTCCCGGGCCAGCCACCCGACCTGGCCCGACAGCCAGTAGTGCGAGTGCACCAGGTCGTAGTAGCCCGGCTCGCGGCGCGCCTCGGCTCGCAGCACCCCGGCGGTGAACGCGCACAGCTGCGCGGGCAGGTCATTCTTGGCCAGTCCCTCGTAGGGCCCGGCCGCGATGTGCCGCACGGTGACCCCCGGCGTGAGCTCCACCACCGGGGGCAGCTCGGAGGAGGTGGCCCGGGTGAAGACCTCCACCTCGACACCACGGCGGGCCAGCCGGGTCGCGGTCTGCACGATGTAGACGTTCATCCCCCCGGCATCGCCCGTACCCGGCAGCTCCAACGGCGAGGTATGCACAGACAGCACCGCCACCCGTCGCAACACCCCCCCAACCCTCCCGATCACCCGCTCATCTTGCCCCCATCACCACCTCGACCGCATTCAGCGGGCTCAGCGGGGTTGTAGACCCCTTTTTACCCCGCTGAGCCCGCTGAATGCGGGGGGCGGGATTTAGGGTGGGAGTGTGGGTGGGGAGAGAGCGACTGCGGTGGTGACGGGGGGGAGTAGTGGGATCGGGGCGGCTACGGCTCGGGCGCTGGCAGCGGCCGGGTTCCATGTGGTGCTGGGGGCGCGCCGGGTGCGGCGCTGCCAGGAGATCGCCGACGAGATCGACGGCACCGCCATGGCGCTCGATGTGCTGGACCCGGACTCGGTGGCCGCCTTCGCCGCGGCGGTGCCCGCCGCGCGGGTGCTGGTGAACAACGCCGGCGGCGCGAAGGGGTTCGAACCGGTGATGGTGGCCGAGGAAGACCAGTGGCGCTGGATGTGGGAGGCCAACGTGCTCGGCACGCTACGGATGACCAGGGCGTTGCTTCCGAAGCTGATCGACTCCGGGGACGGCGTGCTGGTCACCGTGACCTCGATCGCCGCGCTGGAGACCTACGACAACGGCTCCGGCTACACCTCCGCCAAGCACGCGCAGGCGGCCGTGCACCGCACGCTGCGTGGCGAGCATCTCGGGCAGCCGGTGCGGTTCGTCGAGGTCGCGCCCGGCATGGTGGAGACCGAGTTCTCCCTGGTGCGCTTCGACGGCGACGCCGAGCAGGCGGACCGGGTCTACGCCGGTCTCACCCCCCTGACCGCGCGGGACGTCGCGGAGGTCATCGCCTTCGCCGTGACCAGGCCCGCGCACGTCAACCTGGATCTGATCGTGGTCAAGCCACGCGACCAGCACTCCGCGATGCGCGCCTACCGGCGCCCCTGAGCACGCGCGGGAGGCACTTGTCGGCAGGCTCAGGCGCTCGCTGAGTCGAGCGTCTCAGGAGCACTCCAGCCGAACTTGCAGTTGACCAGGTCGCATTCCGGCCCGAGACGGATGCCGAACCGTCGTTCGACACCGTCCCGGATATGCGCGGCGAACTCCATGACCTCGGCGGTCGTGGCGGTACCGCGGTTCGTCACGGCCAGGGTGTGCTTCGAAGACAGGGCGACCGCGCCGCGACCCCGGTCGCGGCCGTATCCACGGGGGAATCCGGCATGATCGATGAGCCACGCCGCCGACAGCTTCGTTCCCCCTGGATCGGGGTATCGCGGGCAGTCCCGGGCCGTGTCCGGCACTGAGGCGAGCACAGGGTTGATGAAGAACGACCCGACACTCCACGTATCGTGATCGTCGGCGTCGAGAATCATCCCCCGCTCACGGCGCAGCGCGAGGACGGCCTCTCGTACCTCCGTGCTCGGCGCGGTTGCGCCGGGCACGATGCCGAGCCGCTCGGCGAGACCCGCATAGCGGATAGGGCCTGACCGGGTGGAGCGGGTCAGGCGGAAGGTCACGTCGAGCACCACGTAGCGGTCGGTGTGCTTGAAGACCGACTGCCGGTGGCTACCGAAGCCACACCTGTCCGGCGCCCACCGCTCGACTGTGCCGGTCACACGGTCGTACACGGTCAGGTGGCGGAGCAGCTCTGAGGTCAGGGCGCCGTAGGCACCCACGTTCTGCACGGGGGTCCCCCCGGTCGAGCCCGGGATGCCCGACAACGGCTCCAGTCCCGCGAGTCCCGCGTCGAGGGAGGTCTCGACGACGGTGTCCCACTCGACGCCGGCGTCGACGGTGACATCCTCCCCGTGGACATCCAGCCTGGACGTGGCGACCCGCACCACCAGGCCCTCGAAGCCCTGGTCGCCGACGACGAGGTTGGAGCCGCCCCCCATCACGAGAACCGGCTTGCTCGCGGCGTCGGCTTCCCGGATCAGCGCGACAAGGTGCTCGGGCGTGCGCGCGACCTCGTACTCACCGGCAAGACCACCCAGACGCATCGTCGTGAGCCCGGCGAGCATCGTGTGCACGGCAGCGCACGCTACCGCCGTCTTCGCCCCGGTTGCTCTGGTGGCTGCTACTCCCCGACCGGGGAGCCCGCGTCTGTGCGAGCCGCGCGGATCTCGTGGCCCCCGGAGGTGAGGCAGCGTCCCGTGGCGAGGTCGAAGCGCCAGCCATGGAGGGCACAGGTCAGCACGTCGTTCTCCACGCTGCCGAACCTGGTGAGGTCGGCACGGAGGTGCGGGCAGCGCCGCTGCAGCCGCCAGCCGCCGAGCTCGATGTCCTGGCCGTCGTCGTTGCGCTCGTCATACCAGTTCTCGACGTAGTCGATGCGCTCCTCGGACAGACACTTGAAGAAGATGTAGACGTACTCGTTGTACTGTCCGACGCGGCGGGCGGTGAACCGGCAGGAGAGGAAGAGGCTGTTGGACCAGTCGACCTCTCGGCGTGCAAGGTTCGTCGCGATGAGGTCCGCGGTCGTGGACAACCGGTAGCGACAGGTCTCTCCGGCGTAGTGGCGGATCTCGCGGGCGGGGAAGTCGATGACGATCGGCAGCTCGCCGGCGTCGAGGCGCACCGGGCCGCCGACCCCCCCGCAGATGTTGTCGGCGCGCTTGAGCAGTGGCTCCCACCATGCTTTGAGCTGGTCAAGGAGGTCGACGGGCAGCGGGGCCCGGCTGTCTCGTTCCCTGGCCAGCTCGGGCTGCTTGCGTGCCTGCAGCTCCCGTAGGTACGCCGTCTTCTCCTGGAAGATGTGCCGGATCTCGATGTCGGTGTGCCGCTGGTGGCTCAGCGTGCAGTCGGCGCCGTCGAGCTCCGCGACGGTGCCCGGCAGCAGCAGGTGCGCGGAGACCGCGGGCCGCGCGGCACGCAGCTCGGCGAGGAACTCGACCTGGTCGGTGAAGATGCTCTCGCCGTCCACACCGTGCCCGTTGAGGTGAAACAGCTCCTCGTCCAGGAAACACGGTGGCCCGGCGGTCGGGAACACCTGCGCGGCGTCGACGGCGTCGATGTAGCGCAGCGTCCGATCGGACTGCCCGGCGCGCTTACGCCGCGCGAACTCCCGCTTCGCACCCCCGGGCAGGTCGTAGACCATCGGCCACCAGATCGCGCCGGAGAACTGCGTGAAGTAGGCGTGCACGTTCCCGAACTCGCGTAGCCGCTCTATGTCGAGCGGGTGCGCGTCATTCTGGTTCAGCAGCACGGTTCGCCCATCGTCCAGCGACAGCGCCGAGTCACCGATGGGGCCGTCACTCGGCCCGGTGAGCGCCGTGATCATGATGCGCAGCCCGTCGCGCTCGACGGGAACCCCGCTCTCGGTGCGCAGGAACTCCGTGAAGCCCAGCGCCGACAGCTCGCGCTGGAGCTCGTCGGTCGGATACTCCGGCAGCAGCACCGTCGTGTTCTTGCGGACGTGCCGACGCAGCAGCTCGGCGTCGAAATGGTCACGGTGCAGATGCGAGATGAAGAGGTAGTCGGCCTGCCCGAGGCTGTCCCAGTCCAGCTCGCTGTTGTCCGGGAACGGAAACCACGACCCGAAGAACGCGGCGTTGACCCACGGGTCGCACAGCACACTGGCCCCGTGCGTCTCGATGTACAACCCGGCGTGCCCCAGCCCGGTGACGCGCATCCGCTCTCCCTCAATGTGTCGTGGCTGACAGTGTCGTGGGTGACCAGTGCAGTATCGACGTCAACGACGGCGCGGGGGCCATCACAGGCGCCCACGGTAGCCTCCGGGTATGGCGAGCCGACTAGCGCTGCAACACCGGTACCCCGAGCCCCCGGAGCGCATCCGGGAGGTGCTCACCGATCGGGAGTACCTGCGGGACAAGCTCCGCGCGGTCGGCGGACCACACGCCGAGCTGATGTCATGGGAGCGCGACGAGCGCGGCGTCACCGTCGTGCTGCATCAGGCGGTGCCCGAGGACGCGGTGCCGTCCTTCGTGCGCGCCGCACTGCCCGGCGGCCTGACGATCCGCCGCACCGAGACGTGGAACAGTTCCGGTGGCAGCGTGCACGCGGTGGTCGACGGAGCCCCGGGGACCATCACCGGGGTGATGCACCTCGAGCCGGACGCAGCCGGATGCGTGCTCGGCGCCGAGCTCACCGCTGATGCCGGGCTGCCGTTGATCGGCGGCAAGGTGGAGAAGGCGATCACCGATGGCGTCGCCGCGCTGATGGAGACCGAGTATCGGTTCACCCTGGAGTGGTTGCGCAACTCAGCGGCCACCTGAGCTGCCGCTCGTCAGGTGGGGGTCGGTGCTCATCGGACTTGGCGCAGCCGGTATCGCGCCGTCATACAGATCAGGCACGGAGGGCGGCGCAACCCGAGCAACGTCCCCGGGCGCCATGACGTGCACCGGCCCCGCTGGTCAACCGGGTGAGCGGCCAGCAGCGCGTCCAGCGCCGCGCTCACCCGGTACTCCATCGAGCTGCGGCCCCCGGATGTCCGCATGGCCTCGCGCAGCGTCGTGCGACATGGTGATGGACCCCAGCGTGGTCGCCGCGGTCCTCGTCTCGCCGCGGGGTCGCGCCGCCGTTGCCGCGGGCGCGACGGGGACGGTGATCCGCCTGCTCCGTCAAGCCCATGGTTGGAACCAGCAGGAGCTGGCCGACCGGTCGGGCTACTCGCAGGCCACCATCTCGCGGGTGGAGCGCGGGGTGAGCCGCGCCGCGCGGGACACCGCCGTGCGGACCGACCTTGCCGATGCGCTCGGGGTGTCTCCCGCCGTCCTGGGCGTCGCCGGTGCCTCGGACCGGCGGCCTATCCTGGATAACGTGGATCGGCGTGAGCTCCTCGGTGGGGCCGTGGGTCTTGCTGTGATGGCGCTGCTGCCGCAAAGCGTGGCCACCCCGGGGCGGATCGACGCCGCCGACGCTGCTCAGTGCTGGACGGCGTTGCGCCGCCTCGAAGAGCTGGATGCCCACCAGGGAGGCGCCGTCGTCTGTCAGGTGGCCGAGGGGATGGTGCAACGGCTCCAGGACGCCCTTCGCCGGGGTAGCTACCTGCCCCCGCTGTCGGGTGCGAGTTGCAGAGCATCACGGCCGCCGCCATGGACCAGGCCGGGTGGCTTTCCTACGACGCGGGCCGGCAGGATAGGGCGCGCCGGTGGTGGCTCGAGACGTGCCATCTCACGAACATGTTGCGGTGCCCGATGTCCGAGTGTCCGCTCTGGCCGCGATGGCGCGGCAAGCCAGCGATGCCGGTGACGGCCGGGAGGCGGTGGACCTGGTCCAGGCCGCCAGGAAAACCGCGACCCGCGATCAGGAGAATCGCCCGCTGCTGTCCCTGCCGGCGGCGCGGGAAGCCATCGGGCACGCCCAGGCGTGCGATCGCGGGGCCGCTGTCTCCGCTATCGGCCAGGCCCACCAGTGGCTTGACCGCGGGCGACGCGGGGATGAGCCCTTCTGGCTGGATTTCTGGGGCCCGGCCGATCTCGCCTGGCAAGAGACGCGGGTCGCGTTGGCCGCTGGGCGGGTTAAGTCCGCCGAGGTAGCCGCTCGCGCCGCTCTCGCGAGCGTCGACGCGACATCGTTTCCGCGCAACCGCACTCTCTATGCCGCTGACTTGGGCTCGGTCTTGGCCCAGCGTGGCCAGCTCGATGAGGCCATCAGTGTCCTAGGTGAGGCCATTCAAGCAGTGCACGCGGTGCGGGGATCCGGTCGGGTTGTCGCCAGCCTGCACCGCACTGTTGACCTGCTGGGGCAGCAGAAGTACCCCCCGGCGACCACCTTCGCGGCCGCCGCCCGCCGCCTGCTCCCCGCGACGTGACATGAGCGGCTCCGCTCGGGTTGGTGTGGACCAGCTCACGGTGACCGTCTACGGCACGGACACCAGCGGTGCCCAGGGCGATACGGTTCGTGATCTCTACGCTGAGGTGTACGCGGAGCCGCCGTACCACGAGGGACCGGCGGAGGTGGCGGACTTCGCGTCCGGCCGGCACCGCACAGTCGACCAGCGCAACTTTCGGCTCGTGGTCGCCCGGTGGGCCGGCGAGCCCATCGGGTTCGCCTTCGGCGTCCCGCTTCGAGTCTCGACGACGTGGTGGGACGGCGCTCTCACACCGCTGCCCGAGGACATCACCACCGAGTATCCCGGACGCACCTTCGCGATCATCGAGCTGGCGGTGCGGCGCCCTTACCGGCGTCGAGGCGTCGGACGCCGACTCCATACCCATCTGATCGCCGGCCTGTCCGAGGAACGGGTCACACTCCTCGTGCGCCCGGAGGCACCCGCACCTCAACAGGCGTACCGCGCGTGGGGTTACCGGCCAGTGGGCCGGATCCGACCATTCCCCGGCGCGCCGGTCTACCACGCAATGATCAAACAGCTCCCACCCCCCCGGCGACGCCGACGCGAGGTCGCACCCCCGAGCCGACCCGGTCGGACAACATCATCGACGAGATATGAGGTGACCACCCGAGCGAATGGTGTTGTCCACGAGGGACCTGGGCTGTCGTGGTCGTCGTGCCGGCGCATGACCATAAACGCGCCGTACCGCGCGGTGAACCGGCCTTCGAGCCGGTCGGCCTCTCGCTCGAGCAGCACCAGGTTGCCGCCTTGTGGTCTGAAGTCGACCAGCAGTCGGCCACCAGGGGTGGGTTGGTCGTACCATGCCCAGGGGATACGGCGCGCGGCGCAGGTGCCGATGATCCGATCATACGAGCTCAGCAGGTGTGCTCGTGGTCGGCGTGGTCGGCGTGCTCGACCTGCAGGGTGCTGTGGGTGAGCCCGAAGTTGCTGCGCAGCGCCGTCGCGGCGGCGTCGAGGACGCAGGCGTCCCCGCAGCGCAGCGACCGGGCCTCGTCGACCACCAGGTGCGCGGAGACTGCATGCCGGCCCGAGGTGATCGTCCATAGGTGCAGGTCGTGCACGCCGTGCACGCCCGGCACCCTCCGCAGCACCCGGTCCACCTCCGCGGTGTCCACGTCTCGCGGAGTGCCCTCCAGCAGCACGTGCGCCGCCTCGCGGAGCAGCGCCAGCGCTCTCGGCACGATCAGGGCGGCGATCACCAGGGACGCCACCGGGTCGGCCTGACGCCAGCCGGTGGTGAGCATCACCACCGCCACCCCGAGCACCGCGACGGAGCCGAGCACATCGCCCATCACCTCCAGCAGCGCGCCGCGCAGGTTGAGACTGCGCTGGTCAGAACCCTTCTGGCCAGACTCGTTCTGGGGTGGCCCACCGCGGGTGAGCACCGCCAGCGCGGCCAGATTGCCGACCAACCCGAGCGCGCCGAGCACCAGCAGCGGCACCCCGGCGACCGGTGGCGGAGCGGCCAGCCGGGCCGCCGCCTCCGCTGCCACCACCACGCCCACCACAAGTAGCGCCAGCGCGTTGAGCGCGGCGGCGAGAACCTCCGCGCGGCCCAGACCGTAGGTCCGGTGGTGGCTCGGTGGGCGTTGCGCGAGCACGGTGGCGATCAGCGCGACCGCCAGGCCCAGCGCGTCAGTGGCCAGATGTCCGGCATCGGCGAGCAATGCCAGCGAACCGGTGAGGGCGGCGCCGAGGACCTCTGCCAGCAACACCACCGAGATGATCACCAGCGCCGAGCCGAGCCGGCCGCGGTCTGACGCTTCGCCACCATGCCCATGCCCATGGCCACCCATGCGCGTCACCCTACACACATGCGTATCCGCGCATAAGGTGAGTTCTCGGCTACGAACTCCGAGCCGGTGGCAACCGGATACTGGTCTGTTCCCCCCTCACCAGCGGGGACCGCGTTGTACCTCGGTCACCGCCGGTTTGACGTCCACCAGATAGACCAGCACCGCCACCAGGGCGATCAGCCAGAGCAGCAGGAAGCTGTCTCCCGGGTCGAACAGGACCAGGGCGGCGGTGGCGGCGCCGGTGATGCCCAGCCAGGCCGGTTTGGTCAGCTTGTCGGTTGCGGTGTAGGCATCGGCTCGCTGGAGCGCGGCGTGAATGAACGTGAAGAGCCCGACTGGGATCGCGAGCCAGTGCAGGATCTCGAAGACCCAGATGTCCAGCGACTGGAGCAGCACCCGCCCAGGATACGCAGACGACGGCCGACCCGGGGTGCCCGAACCTGACAGCCGGTCCGCGTCCCTGGTCGTCCCCGCCATCCGGAGATCGTCACATGATGAGCCGGGAGACGATGTGGATGGCCAGACCGGCCAGGGCACCCACCACGGTGCCGTTGATCCGGATGAACTGGAGATCCCGGCCGACCTGCAGCTCCACCTTGCGGGAGGTCTCCTGGGCGTCCCAGCGCTGCACCGTGTCGGTGATCAGGGTGATGATCTCCCTGCGGTAGTTGGAGACCACGTAGCCGGCCACGCCCTGAAGCCAGGTGTCCACCTTGGATCGCAGCTCCGCGTCCCCGGTCAGCCGCTCGCCGAGCGTGACCAGCCCGTCACGCACCCGGCGTCGCAGCTCCGAGGACGGGTCCTCGGCGGCGGCGAGCAGCATCTTCTTCGCGGTTCCCCACGCCGACCCGACCAGGATCCGCACCTCGGGGTGCGCCATGACCTGCAGCTTGACCGCCTCAGCGCGCTCGATCGTGGCCGGGTCCGTCCGCAGGTCCTGGGCGAACTCCATCAGGAAGGTGTCCACCGCCTTGCGCATGGGGTGATCGGGCTCGGTGTGCACCGACCAGGCGAACGCCAACACCTCCGCGTACAGCCTGTCGGCGACCAGCTCGTCGACGAACCTCGGCGACCACCCCGGCAAGCGCTGGCTGACCACCCGCAGTACCGCGCCGTGGTTGTCGCGTACCCACTCATAGGCCCGCTCGGTGACCAGGTCAACGAGTTTGTGGTGCGCCCCGTCGGCGAGCAGCTGACCGAGCAACCGACCCAGCGGCGGCCCCCACGGCTGCTCGACCAGGCGTTTCACCAGCGCATTCTCCAGCACAGCTTGGACGTCCTCATCGCGCAGCACAGCCACCGCGCCGCGCACCGCGGTGGCGAGCTCAGCGGTGACGCGCTCGGCGTTGCGGGGCTGCACCAGCCAGCCGCCGAGCCGACCGCCGATCCCCACCCGGCGCAGTTTGTCGGCCACCACCTCCTGGGCAAGGAAGTTGTCGCTCACGAAGTCGCCGAGGTTCTCCCCGAGCGCGTCCTTCTTGCGCGCGATGATCGCGGTGTGCGGGATCGGTAACCCGAGGGGGTGTCGGAACAGTGCGGTCACGGCGAACCAGTCGGCCAGGGCGCCGACCATGCCGGCCTCGGCCATCGCCTGCGCATACCCGACCCAGGGGGCGGCGTTCCCGTTGCGCCCCGCCACCACGTACACCACCGCGGCACCCAGCAGGAACGCCAGCGCGACCGCCTTCATCCGGCGCAGCCCTCGCTGCTTGGCCCGTTCGTTGCTGGTCAGCTCCACGCTGCCGATTGTGCCCGTCAGCCGGCAGTACCGCAGAGCCCATTACCGGCGGTCCTTACAGATCTTACGCTGAGCGGTCACAGCGTGTAGTGTGGCCTCACCACTGTCCGGGCAAGGCCGGACTGGGCGGAAGGTCGAGGGGGAACCGGTGGCCGCCATCCCCGACGCAGGTGGCGCGCGGTGCGCGCCCCGCGGGGTGATGCGCGCGCTGTCGCGGCTCGTCGTGCTCGGCGGCTTGGTCGTCGCGGGGTGGCTGCTGGGATCGGGAGTCGGCCTGGCGAGTGAGAGCCTGGGGCATCCGGGCACCGGCCTGGTCCAGCCGGCCGGCGACCCGGGTCCCCGTGCCGCGCGACCCGACGAGGGGACCAGCGGTCAGCTCGGTGCCTCGCCCGCGGTCGTCTCGGCCGTCACGAGCGCGTGCTCCGCCGTCGGGGTACCGCTGCGATCCCTCCGACCACCGGCGCGCCTCGATGATCTAGGACCCGGCGTTCTGACATCCGTCGTGGACGTCACAGGTGACGCGAAACCGCTGGCCCGAGTCGTGGAGTCCCGAGTCCTGGAGTCCCCAGCCCTGGCGTCCCGAACCCTGGCGGCACTGTCTCGCCCCGCGGAGCACGACGCCGATGTCCGGTCCCGGGCACCGGCCGACGAACCTGCGGCGGTCCCGCCGGCTGAGCCCACCACTCGGGTGGCCATCGCAACGGCACCCGCGCCCATTCTGGGGCCCAGTGCGCGGCCCGCCATCGCGCATACCACGGTGGACCGCAGCCGCGCCGTCGACCTGACCCGTGCCACCACCGCCGACCCCCTCGCCGGGTGGCCGGCGCTCGGCGACAACCCATCGGCACCGGTTCCGGTGAGCCCCGCTGGACGCACCACCTCAGTACTGATGACCGGCGGCACCGGAAGCGGCGCGAGCCCCAAGAGCGCATCGCACGTCGCGGTCAGCGCCGGCTGGGCGAGCGCGGGGCCGGCCCCGGGGCATCGCCCGCGCTACCTCAGCGCCGGCGACCTCCCGCAGTCTCCCGCCGCGCGGCCCTCCACATCACCGGGCTGACCTCGCGACACCTGGGTTAGGTCGCCGCTGCCGGCGACCGGTCCCACGGACCGGCCTGGCCGGTCCCCGGTCGACCAACCCCCGCCGCAACAAGCCCCCGATCTGTCCGACCGCGCCCGGGCGGATCGGGTTCACGGCCCCGGCGTCGCGTTGCCCCCGTGACGTCGGGGCCCTCATCATCACCGGTCGCTCCCGCACGATCATCCCGTCACTCCGCACACCGACCAGGGCTACCGGGATCGTGTGGCGCGCCAGGCAGCCAGCCATGCCTCGGTGGCGACTGCGGGGAGCAGCAGGTCCCAGGCCTCCTCAACGCGCTGTCCTAGGTCGTGGCGGCCGCCCATCGACTCGCATACCTGCCGGTGGCCGGCTACCACGGCGACGACCTGCCGGGCGAGTAGCGCCGGCTCGATCCCTGTCTGGAGCAGGCCGGCCTGCGCGGCCTGGGTCAACAGAGCGAGGACGTCACGTTCGGCGAACCCGTAGTGCCAGGGTGTGTCCTGGGCGCTCAGTGGCCGGTCGTTGACCAGCCGGATGCCGCCTCGGGCGATCGGGTTGTCGACCAGCCGCGCGACCACCTCGTCGGCCATCGCCAGCAGCGCCGAGAGCGGGTCGAGCCCGCGAGCGCTGACATGCTCGCGGAGATCTCCCCATCCCCGCGCCATCACGGCGATGACCGCTCGCGCCAGGGCGTCCTTGGAGGCGAAGTGGAAGTACAGCGCCCCCTTGGTCCCGCCGCTGTCGGCCAGCACGCCGTCCAGCGAGGTGGCGTGGTAGCCGTTTCGGGCGAAGTGCTCAGCGGCGGCGGTCAGGATCGCCAGCCGGGTGGCCCGGGCCCGCGGCTGCGGCTTGACCCGGCGTGAGCGGGCATCGCTGTCGCCGGCTCCGGGTCTTGGGTGACCGGTGCTGGACATGACTCCTCGAAGCTACCCGTGCTGGGCCTGTTGAGCTGTAACCAGTTTACGGGTGGTGGATTTTCAGTGGCGGTGCTAACATACCCACTGGTATGTTTTATGGGTGGTCACGCCTGGTGTTATGAGCGACACTCGATAGGCGTCGACTGTGTGGGGGTCCCGAGGGGGTGAGGTCGCCCGGGGCCGGGACAAGCGCCCCGGGCGACCGTGAAGCACCCGTCGCCCGGTCGACCGCGAACCACCCGTGTTTAAATCCGACGATGATGCCCCTACCGGACCGCCGGGAGCTGGCGGCGGTCTTCACCGTTGGCGCGATCGGGGCGCTGTGTCGTGGGCTTCTGGCGGAGGTGTACCCCGCAGCGGCGGGGAGCTGGCCGTGGGTGACCTTCGCGGTGAACCTTGGTGGCGCCTTCCTGCTGGGCTACTTCGTCACCCGCCTGCAGGAGCGGTTGCCGCTGTCCAGCTACCGGCGGCCGCTGCTGGGCACTGGTCTGTGCGGTGGGCTCACCACGTTCTCGACGATGCAGGTCGAGCTGCTCATGATGATCGACGCGCGGCACTTCGGGCTTGCCGCCGGTTACACGTCGGCGAGCGTCGTCGGCGGCTACGGCGCGGTCCACCTCGCGACCGCCATGGTGCGACGGGTACGGATCCGGGCATGACCGTGGTGCTGTGGGTCGGGGTGGTGCTGATCGGCGGCGCGGGCTCGGTGCTCCGCTTCGCCGTCGACGGCGTGATCGCCTCCCGAACGGGGAGCGCCTTCCCGTACGGCACGTTGGTGGTCAACCTCTCCGGCGCGGTCCTGCTCGGCCTGATCACCGGCCTGGCGCCCGGCCGTGATGAGGCGCTGCTGGCCGGCACCGCCGCGGTGGGCTCGTACACCACCTTCTCCACCTGGATGTTCGAGACCCAGCGCCTCGGTGAGGATCGCCAGATGCGGAACCTGGCGGCCAACGTGGTGGTGAGCCTGTTCGCCGGCGTCGCCGCGGCGGCGCTGGGCCGGCTGGTCGGGAGCCATCTGTGATCGCGGACTGCCTGAAGCTGACCACGTATTCCGGTGAGCGGCACCGCAGCGGCCGGACTTTCCTCGCCGACGCTCAGCTGGACCTGTTCGGGCGGCGGGAGATCACCACCAGCATCCTGCTCCGCGGCGCGGAGGGGTTCGGGCTCAAGCATCACCTGCGGACCGACCGGCTGCTCACCTTGTCCGAGGACCTGCCGGTCGTCTCGGTCGCGGTGGACACCCGGCCCAGGATCGAGGCGCTGCTCGAGGACCTTCCCGCGGTCGAGCACCGCGGGCTGGTGACGCTGGAGAGTGCCCGCATGCTGCGTGGTGACCTCGGTCCCCTGCGCCTGCCCGATGAGCTGATGGGAGCGGTCAAGCTGACCGTCTATGTCGGCCGGCAGGAGCGGGTGTACCGGGTGCCGGCCTTCGCCGCGGTGTGCGAGCTGCTGCATCGCCGCGGCATCGCCGGCGCCACCGCGCTGCTGGGCGTCGACGGGACGGCCCACGGCCGGCGCAGGCGTGCTCGGTTCCTCGGACGCAACGCCGAAGTGCCCATGATGATCATCGCGGTCGGCTCGGGTGAGCGGATCGGCCGGATCGTTCCCGAGCTCGGCGGCCTGCTGCGCCAGCCGTTGATCACACTCGAACAGGTCCGGGTGTGCAAGCGCGACGGCGAGCTCGTCGAGCGCCCGCACGCTCCGCCGACCACCGACGAGCTCGGCACGGCGATGTGGCAGAAGCTCATGGTCTACACCTCGGAACGGGCGTTGCATGACGGGCAGCCGGTGCACCGGGCACTGGTGCGGCGGCTGCGCTCCTCCGGCGCCCGGGGCGCGACCGTCCTGCGCGGAATGTGGGGGTTCCACGGCGAGACCGCCCCGCACGGCGACCGCCTCCTGCAACTGGGCCGCCGCGTCCCGGTGGTGACGATCATCATCGACACCACCGACCGGATCGCGACCTCCTTCGACATCGTCGACGAGCTCACTGCCGAGCACGGCGTGGTCACCAGCGAGATGGTGCCGGCCCTGGGTGCGAGGTTCGGGGAGTAAACGAGCCGTGGGCGGCGACGACCGTGGTGATGCGCTGGGCGATGGTGGCGGCGATGGCGCGCTCCTGCGACAGTGCGCGCCGGGGCCGGCAGCCGGGTCACGGTGCCCGGCTGCCGGCTCGGGTCAGCCGGTCATCGCTCCCTCTTCAAGCACGAAGGGCACTCCGGGTTTGAGGAGGTTCGGTCCTGGCACCAGGTGGATCTTGCGTGGTGGTGAGGGCGCGTGCCGGTCGGCGCGGGCCTTGTGGGCGGCGGGGCCGACGGGTTCGTCGTTGTCGGGTGGCGCGTAGAGCGGCGACTGGGTGGTGACCTTGACCGAGGCCCCCGGCGGCGCGGGCACGATCGGCGCGAGCCGGCCGGCCGAGGCACCCGCAGGTGCGCGGGTCGCGGCGGTCGCGGGTGCGCCCATGGTGTCGTAGAGGCTGTAGTCGTCGGTGTTCAGCGTGGCGTTGCCGAACAGGTTGAGTCCGAAGCTCAGGCCGGTGGCGCCGGCCGGGATCGCGGGAGTGGTCCAGACCGCCTGGGTCCAGGCCGGGGCTGAGGCGAACCAGGGGCTGGATGTCCAGTAGGCCCAGCTTCCGAGACTGGTGCGGTAGTACACGACGAACTGGGTGACCGCGGTGGACGTGTACCAGGCCCGCAGCGAGTAGGTGTGGCCGGTGGTGACGCTGGGCGCGCACGCTCCGAGGTCGAGGGTGGGCAGGAGTTTCGCGTCGCCAGAGGAGTATCCGCTCACCCCGAGTTGCTCGGCCTTGGCGCCGGTGTGCGCGGCGGCCGGGTTGGTCGTGGTGGTGAAGGTGGGTGTGTTGGCGCCGTAGCCGCCGGCCATCCAGCACTGCGGCAGGGCGGTGGTGCCGGCGGTCTCCAGCGAGGGGTTCTGGGCGCCGTTGACGCCCGGGGCGGCCGGGGGCACGGCGGGGCCGGCGACGGCGGGCTGGAGGGGGCCGCCGATGACCTGCTGCACGGTCTGCACGACGGTGTTGTTCGTCACCGCGCGGGGGGCGAGCCAGGCGACGAACTGGTTGAACAGGTCGGGTGTGATCGAGAGTGGGTTGCAGCCGGCGCAGATGTGGTGGAAGGTCAGCTGGACCCAGCCGCCGCCATGGGTCTCGGCGTTGGTGACGACGTTTTGCAGGTCGGTCAGTGTCCAGGTGCTGTCGACCTCGTCGGGGGCCTTGGTGTAGTAGGGATCGGCCGGTGGGGTGGTCTCGGCGAAGGCGCATCCGCCGCAGCCGATCTGGGTTTTGATATCACCCAGCCCGCGGGCGCTGTTGTAGCCACAGCCCTTCGCGATTGCTTCGGTCGCGGCGGTGGCTGCGGCGAAGGGGTAGGCGAAGTCGGTGACCTGAAAGCCCCAGTTGGTGAGGTTGACCCGATCGTTGCAGATCTGCCGGGTGGCCTCGTCCGTGGAGAGCGTCGTGAGGTCGGGGTGGGTCACGGTGTGCCCGGCGATCTCGTTGCCATCCGCGGCGATGGTGTTCAGGTTGGCCAGGGTGAAGTGGTCGGGTGCGTTGATGTAGCTCGAGATGGTGTAGAAGGTCCCGTGCAGCCCGTTGGTGTCCAGTGTCTGTTCGGCGGTCAACTCGTCGGCGTTGGAGTCGTCGAAGGTCAAGCTGACCCTGGTGAGCGGCGCCGCAGCCGCGGCGCTGGTCGGTCCGATCACCCCGACTGCGGTGATCATCATCATCGCGAGTGCACCGAGAATGATCCGTCGGTGTGCTGGCAGCCCCCCGGCCCGTGACGGGCGCGGAGGCGCTGGGATGGACATGTGTGACTCCTTATGACAGGACCGGGTCGTCGGTTGTGGCCCGGGTGGGCTTCGGGGGGTCGGTGCTACTCGACGGTCACGGACTTGGCGAGGTTGCGCGGTTTGTCGATGTCACGACCCAGCGCGAGGGCCAGCGTGCGGGCCAGCACCTGCAGCGGGACTACTGTCTCCAGGGGCCCCCATGGTGGCGGCCCGGCGGTCGCCCGGGGCAGGATCACCGGCACGGCGCAGCCCGGGCCGCCGATACTGATCATCCGGGCGCCGCGGGCCTGGACTGCGGCGAGGTTGCCGGGCATGCGGGGGTCGCCGTCGTCGATCACGATGACCGGGGTGCCGGCCTCGACCAAGGCCAGCGGGCCGTGTTTGAGCTCACCGGCCGGGTAGCTCTGGGCCCAGCGGTAGGTCAGCTCTTTGAGCTTGAGTGCGCCCTCGGCGGCGTAGGGCAGCCCGGTGCCGCGGGCCAGGAACAGGAAGCCGGAGGCCTGGGTCAGCTCGGCGGCCAGGGTGGGCAGCAACTGGTTGGCGGTGAGGGCTGCGGTGGCGAGCCGGTCGGGTAGGGCGTCGAGCTCGGTGACCAGCGCCCGGGCTCGGGTGGTGTCGAGTCGTCCGCAGGCGACGAGGCCCGACAGCGCGACACCGACCCCGGTCAGCACCTGGCTGAGGAAGGTCTTGGTCGCCGCGACGGCGATCTCCGGCCCTGCACTGCAGCTGAGGACGGCGTCGGCGCGGCGGGCCAGCGTGGAGTGCGGGTTGTTGGTCAGCGCCAGCAGCGGCGAGCCGGACGCCGCGGAGGATCCCTCCACGGCGCGGAGTACGTCGGCGGTCTCGCCGGACTGGCTGATCGCGACGGTCAGGGTGTCGGCCTCGAGGATCTCCTCGTCGACCTCGCTGGCCACCGACAGCGTGACCGGGATCCCGCCGACGCGGCGCAGCAGCCCTGCGATGACCTGCCCGGCGTGCAGCGAGGTGCCGCAGGCGAGCATGTGTATCCGGCGCAGTGGTGGCAGGCCAAGGCCGGTCCACACCGCGCCGTCGACGATGCCCGGACCGAGCTCGTCGAGTATTCGGGCGGCCACCTGGGGCTGTTGGTCGATCTCCTTGGCCATGAAGTCGCGGTAGTCACCGAGCTGCACGGTCTCCGCACTCCAGGTGCACGGCACGGCGGGTGGGGCCGCGAGCGGCGCCTCCAGGCCGCTCCAGCGGTGCTCGTCAGCGAGCTCGACCACGTCGCCGTCGCGGAGCACCCGCAGGTGTTCGACCCACTCGGTGATCGCGGCGGGGTCGCTGGCCGCGAAGTCGCCGTGCTCGCCGCGAGCCACCACGAGTGGGGACCGGTGGGCGGCGACCACCAGCCGTCCGGTCGTGCCCTGAAGAACGGCCAGTGCCCACGAGCCACGCAGCCGGGTCAGCGCGGCGCGCACCGCGGCGCGGAGGTCACCGAGTTCGTCGAACCGGTCCTCCACGAGGTGGGCGATGACCTCGCTGTCCACCACGGACTCGAAGACGTGGCCGGCTGCGGCGAGCTCGGCACGCAGCTCCCCGGCGTTGTCGATGATCCCGTTGTGCACCAGGCTGATCCGCCCGGAGCAGTCGTTGTGCGGGTGCGCGTTCTGCTCGGTGACCGCGCCGTGGGTGGCCCAGCGGGTGTGCCCGATGCCCACGCCGTCGAGGTCCGGGCCGGCCCAGCCGGGCAGCCGCTTCTGGAGCGTCTCGATCCGCCCGACCGCGCGCAGCCGGGCGATCGCACCGGTCGTGGTGTGCACCGCGACCCCCGCGGAGTCGTATCCCCGGTACTCCAGCCTGCGCAGGCCGGGGAGGAGGAACTCCAGCGCCGGTACCGGCGTCCGGCAGGCGATGATGCCGCACATGCCGCCCGCCTAGACGACGACGCGGCGCGGCAGGCCGGTCATCCGGTAGGTCGTGTCGAGCACCGCCGGCGCCGCGGCCAGCCAGTCCAGGTCCAGGCAGGCGTGGGCCGTGTGCACCACGACGAGGTCCGCGCCGAACGCCATCGGGTCCGCGAGGTGAGTGAGCCGGGCGCCCGGAGGCAGGATCAGGTGCGCGACGAGCGGGTCGTGGTAGCCGACGTGCGCGCCCTGCGCCGCCAGCTGGGCGAGGATCTCCACCGCCGGGGACTCCCGGACGTCGGCGACGTCGGGCTTGTACGCGACACCCACGACCAGCACCCGGGCACCGGCGACGCGGCGGCCGGCTGCGGCGAGCACCTCGGCGCAGCGCTCGACGACCCGCCGGGGGCGCCCGGCGATGCCGTTCATGGCCTGCTCGATCACCGGGGTGCTCAGTCGCCGTTTGCGCAGCTGCCAGAGCAGGTAGTGCGGGTCGCACGGGATGCAGTGCCCACCGACGCCGGGCCCGGGGAAAAAGGGCATGAAGCCATACGGCTTGGTCGCGGCCGCGTTGATGACCTCCATGACGTCCAGGTCCAGGACGCCGGCGATCTCGGCGAGTTCGTTGGCCAGTGCGATGTTGACCGCCCGGAAGGTGTTCTCCACCAGCTTGGTCATCTCGGCGGCACCGCTAGAGGACATCGGATGTACCTGAAGCGCGTAGCCGGAAAGGGCACAGGCGGCCTTGTCCGTGCAGTCCGGCGTCGCCCCGCCCACGACGCGCGGCACGATCTCGTGGGCGTGAGTGTCATCACCGGGGTTGATGCGCTCGGGGCTGAACGCGACCGCGATGTCGACCCCAGCCCGCAGCCCGCGGGCGGCGAGGGGGCCGACGAGCAGCTCGGCGGTGGTGCCGACATACGTCGTCGAGGTCAGGACCAGAACCTGGCCCCGGACGGCCTGCGCGACGACGGCCGCGCAGGCCTGTTCCAGGATCGTCAGGTCGGGCACCAGGTACTCGTCCACCGGGGTGGGTACACACACGATGACCACCCGGGTCTCAGCCAGCCGACCAAGGTCGCTGCTCAGCTCGTACGTCTCCGCCGACGCGTCGAGAGCGGCCTTCAGCCGATCGCGGTCGGACTCCAGGAGATCGACACGACCGGCGCGGATGTCCTCGAGCCGGCCCTCACTGACATCGAAGCCCAGCACGCTGCGCCCCGCCGCATGAAACGCGAGCGCGGTGGGCAGCCCGACGTAGCCGAGCCCGACGATGCCGACGTCATACCGGAAAACCGGTTCAGCCGACGACGGCATAAAGGTTGACCCGGAGCGCGCCGGCGCGGACAGTGGGGCTGTCATGAGAACTCCTAGAGGGTTGTTCGCGCCGTTGAGGTAATCAAGCGGACGCATTCGCGCTTAGTGTTGGTGTGGAGCGAATTCGAGCACTCCCCGGGAGGAGCGGCTCGCCCCGGGCAAGGATGCCACAACGCTCCACGACGTTCCAGAGGGGCTCAGCCGGTTCATGAAACGATCAGTCAACGTATTACCGCCCGCGACTGAGCGCGCTCACGAGGTGACGTGAACCAGATGGGTGGACTAGTCGAGCCACTTGGCTCCGGAGATGTCGGCAAGTTTTTCAGCTTCCCTTCAGGGATAACCGGACGGCTGGCGGCGGCAGACTCTCACCCGGTTGCATCGATGCCAGTTGATCTACCTGCAACCGTCTTGAGCTGCATATTAACCTCAAGCTGAAGGAGAGCTTAAATCGGCAGGCACAGGTGAAGGAGAGCTTAAAACCCACGGAGTCACTGGTCTGGTCGGGTGGGGTTCGGAGGATGTCGTCGGTTTTTCGGTAACACCATCCCGGTGGATGACGACTCTTCCGGTAACGGACGAAAATGGAGTGGACCGGACCGGAGCCGAGGCCTCGAGTCCGACCGTCGACTCGACCCCAGATGTGGTCGACAGTGGTCGAACGGTAGGGAAAGTCATGCTTGAAGGTAGCGGATTAATGGCGACGATGCGTTGTCATGGTTCGCGGCCCGCGTTCTGGTTCCGGACACGACAGGAGAGTTTTCGGATGCGTAGTGTGGTGACCGGAGGCGCCGGGTTCATCGGCAGCCATCTGGTGGAGTATCTGTTGGCTGCGGGCGACGATGTGGTTGTCCTCGACGATCTGTCGACCGGCACGCTGGACAATCTGCAGGCTGTTGACCGGCATCCGCGGTTGTCTTTCTTGCACGGTTCCGTGCTCGACCGTGCCCTGGTCGTGGACACCGTCGCCGGGTGCGACCGGGTCTTCCACCTGGCCGCCGCAGTCGGTGTGCGTGTGATCATCGAGGAGCCGCTGCAGAGCCTGCGGGTGAACCTTCACGGCACCGAGAACGTGCTCGATGCCGCGCTGGGAGCCGGGGCCCGGGTGCTGCTCGCCTCCACCAGTGAGATCTATGGCAAGAACACCGCCGACCGGCTGTCCGAGGACGCCGACCGCATCCTGGGCTCACCGCTGGTCTCGCGCTGGACCTACGCCGCGGCCAAGGGCATCGACGAGGCGTTCGCGCACGCCTACTGGCGCGAGCGGGACTTGCAAGTGGCCATCGTGCGGTTGTTCAACACCGTGGGCCCCCGCCAGACCGGGCGCTACGGCATGGTCGTGCCCACCCTGGTCGGGCAGGCGCTGCGCGGTGAGCCGCTCACGGTGTTCGGTGACGGCACCCAGACCCGCTGCTTCTCCTACGTCGCCGACATCGTGCCGGCCATCACCGCGCTCGCCGAGCACCCGGCGGCGCTGGGTCGGGCGGTGAACCTGGGTGGGGCCACCGAGATCTCCATCGGTGCGCTGGCCCGGCGGACCGTCGAGGTGCTCAACAGCCCCAGCGAGATCGTCCTGGTGCCTTACGGGCAGGCCTACGGGGCGGGCTTCGAGGACATGCGCCGCCGCGTCCCGGACAACACCCTCGCGGGTGAGCTGGTCGGCTTCTCGCCGCGGACCACGGTCGACGACATCATCCGGCGCGTCGCCGCCGCGACGACCACGGTGGTCACCTCCGGTGCCCCACCGGGGGCCCGCACCGCGATCGTGCCCGGCTGAGCCGCCTCATGACCTGGATGCTGCTTGTCCTGACCCTGGGCGTCAACGTGCTGTTCTGGACGACCATCGGCGCCGTGCGCTGGGTGGCCGGGTGCCTGCACCGCACCCGGCCCGACCTCAGCGACGACCGGCGGATCAAGCCTGGGCAGGTCGCCGTCCTGATCGCCGCGCACAACGAGGAGCTCGGCGTCGGCGCCACCGTCGCCGCCGCGCACCGGCAGGTGCCCCGCGGCAACGTCTTCGTCATCTCCGACGGCTCCACCGACCAGACCGTGCAGCGCGCCCGCGAGGCCGACGCGAACGTCTATGACCTACACCCCAACCGCGGCAAAGCCGGGGCGCTGGCGGCCGGGATCGACCACTTCGACCTGCGTGGACGCTTCGAGGTCGTGATGCTGCTCGACGCCGACACCGCGCCCGCCCCGGATTACCTCGACACCGGGCTGCCGCTGTTCGACGACCCCGACGTCGTCGCCGTGGCCGGTCGCGCCGCGACCGTCTGGGAGCGCGGCGACCGGCTCGGCGTCCTCGGCCAGGTTCTGCGCGGCTACCGCGAGCGGGTGTACGTGGCGTTCCAGGTGCTGTTCAAGTACGGCCAGGCATGCGCGTATACAAACGTGGTCACGATCGTGCCCGGCTTCGCCAGCATGTACCGCACCCGGGTGCTCGGCTCGATCCACATCGAGGCCCGAGGGCTGGCGATCGAAGACTTCAACATGACCTTCGAGGTGCACGCCCACCGGCTGGGTCGCATCGCCTTCCATCCCCGTGCCGCGATCGCCTACACCCAGGACCCGCATACCCTGCCCGACTACATCAAGCAGGTCAGGCGCTGGAACCTCGGGTTCTGGCAGACACTGCGCCGTCACGGCCTGCGCCTGGGCAGATTCTGGGTCGCGTTGGTCGCGTTCGTCGCCGAGCTCCTCACCAGCAGCGTGTTGTTCGTCCTGCTCGGTCCCGCCCTGGCCCTGACCGCCGCCGCGGAGCTGTGGGTGAACCTGGCCAGCGCGCACGGCACACTCGGCGGCCTGGCCGACGCCACCATATCCGTGCTGCCACCCCGCGACGTGCTGCTCGGTGTCGCGGTGCCTGACTATGCGCTCACCGTGCTGGTAGCCGTGCTTCAACGGCGTCCGGCCTACCTGTTGCTGGGGCTGGGATTCCTGCCGCTGCGCTGCCTCGACGCGTGGCTGTGCCTGCGCTCCCTCTGGCAGACTCGGTCCACGCAGTCCGCCGGGATCTGGGCCAGCCCACAACGCCGCGCCCCGGGTCCGGCGCCTCCGGGAGGCAGCTCGTCCCGCGCCGGATCGCGCCTCAGGTGAGGGGTCGGGCCGTGTTCGAAGACGCAGGCCCCGCAGTCTACGACGACGCCGCGTACGGCTTCGGCGCGAACATCCGGTTCAACAACGCCGGCATGGACGTCTCCTCCGTGCTCAACGGCTGTCTGGGATTCGCTGAGCTCAGCGACCAGAACGACCGGTCAACTGGCAGCTCGTGAACGGCGCCGACGTCCCGGCAGGACCATGGCGGACCCTCGTGACCACACAGGGCGTCGTACTCTAGCCCCCCGGCCCAGCGCACGGCCGACCCGCCTGCCCGAGCGCCGAACGGATGTCCATGGAGGCGAGGATCTTCGCGAACGTGTGGAATCGATGCCTGGCCCGACGGTGATGCCTGCCGAGCCCCGGCACTGGCCTGCCCAGCGCACCACCCGTACCGCTCCCGGCTCCCGGCGCGCGGCGCGGCTCCTGACAGCACTGGTGATCATCGCGACGCTCGTCGCGGGCGGGATCAGCATGTATCGACTGCTCGAGCGGCCCTACCGGTTACCGCTGGTGATCGGGGCCGTGCCCTTCTGGGACCTGCCCCAATCCCTCCAGACGGTGACCGACCACCGGCACGTCATCGACGAAGTGACGCCTTGGTGGTACAGCCTGGGCAACGACGGTTCGGTGATATCCGAAGTGCCCGGCGGCGGCGGCGCCGAGCAGGGCGTGCTGAACCGCCTGGCCGCCACCGGTGTCGGGCTGGTGCCCTCGATCGCGGACACGACCGACCACGTCTGGGCGCCTATGGTCATCCAGGCGATCCTGCACGACCCCACTCGCCGCCACGCCCACGAACAGCAGCTGGTCACGCTCGCCACGACACGGGGGTTCACCGGCCTACAGATCGACTACGAGGACCTCACGCTAGCCGACCGCGACATCTTCACCCGATTCATCAGCGAGCTCGCTGATGCGCTCCACGCCCGCAGCAAGGTCCTCTACGTCACCGTGCACCCCAAGACCACCGACGCCGGCTACGACCAACGCAACCTGGCCCAGGACTACACCGCGCTCGGCCGCAGCGCCGACAAGGTCATCGTGATGGCCTACGACTGGCGCTGGTCCACCAGCGCCGCCGGGCCGATCGCTCCACTGAACTGGGTCAACGACGTCCTGCGCTACGCGAGCTCCCGCATCCCCGCCGACAAGCTGGTCCTCGGGCTGGGCCTCTACGGCTACGACTGGGTCGGCCGACAAGGACAGGCCATCACCTGGCGGCAGGCCGACACCCTCGCTCACATCCCCGACGTGACCAGCGGCTGGGACCCGGTCAGCAACGCCCCCTACCTGAGTTACGACCGCGACGGTGCGCACCACGAGGTCTGGTACGAAAACGCCCGCAGCCTCACCCTCAAGCTCGACCTCGCGACCAGGTACCGCCTCGGCGGGGTCGAACTGTGGCGCCTCGGCGCCCAGGACCCCGGGTTCTGGACACCGCTGACCGACCGACACCACACCCCCTCATGAACTGGGCGGATCCAGATCGGTGAACTCTCGTGATCGGCTGACCGCTACCAGCGCTCACGGGGTAGAATGCAGTCGCGGTGTCCCCCAGACCTGGTGGCCGGCAAATGTCGTTTGTCTGCTCGGGGAAGGTCAGATCTCGGCGCACCACAATCTGACTGACCGACTCGGCCGCCTGACGGCCCTGCCGTCTAAGCCGAGCTACACGTTTTACCGTGCCACAGCTGGATTACCGCCCGGACCACACAGGAGGCGCCATGCGCGTCTTGATCGTTGAGGACGAACAGCCGCTCGCCCTGTCCTTGCAACGCGGGTTGAAAACCAACGGGTTCGCGGTAGACGTCGCATTCGACGGCAACAACGGGCTGTCGATGGCGCGCGAACATCGCTACGACGCCATCGTGCTGGACCTCATGCTGCCCGACGTCCACGGTTACCAGATCTGCGCCACACTGCGCGATCACCGAGATTGGACCCCGATCCTCGTTCTCACCGCCAAGGACGGCGAGCTCGATGAGACCATGGGCCTCAACATCGGCGCGGACGACTACCTGACCAAGCCGTTCTCCTTCCCGGTCCTGGTGGCCCGGCTGCGATCGCTGCTTCGGCGCGGCGCGGCGCCATGCCCTCCCATCCTCGCAGCCGGCGATCTACGGCTGGACCCGGCGAGCCGGCGAGTCTGGCGCGGTGATCAACTGCTGAGCCTGACCACCAAGGAAGTGGCGATCCTGGAATACCTGCTTCGCAACACCGGGCGGGTGGTATCGAAGCGCGACATCCTCGAGCACGTATGGGACGACGCCTTCGACGGCGATCCCAACATCATCGAGGTGTATGTCCGCTACCTGCGCAAAAAGATTGACATCGCCTTCGGGCGATGCGCGATCGAGACCGTCCGCGGCGCAGGCTACCGGCTGGCGGCCGATGGTGGTGTCTGGTCGGGTCGGGGGCTGGCGCGGTGATGTGTGAGGTCCCGTTTCAGCCCCCCCACGTCGATCCGTGCGAGCGGTTGGTTCTCTCCCTCTGAGCTGCTTGACGACCCGGGTTCGGGCATGATGTCGGAGGCTGGCGCCGGCTGTGTTCGCTCTCGGTTGGCCGGGCGTTGGCGCGGCTGTGCACCTACACCGTGTAGGCTCGCTCAGGTTGTGACACTTGCCGTCGTGTTGTCGCTCATGGCCGCGGTGTGCTTCGGGACCGCCTCGGTGCTCCAGCATCAGGGCGCGAACCGGGTACGCCGACGGTTCCCGCTGAGCCCTGGGCTGCTGATCGATGTCGCCCACCAACCGTTGTGGCTGCTGGGGATCGTGGCCGAAGTGGCCGGTGTGGCGCTGCACATGGTGGCGGTCAACCTCGGGGCGCTGTCGGTCGTGCAGCCTCTGCTGACGGTGGGCCTGGTGGTCGCCCTGCCGCTGCAGGTCGTGCTCGGGCACCCGCTGAGTCGCAGGGCGCTGCTATCCGCGACCCTGACCGTCGCCGGTCTGGCGGTCTTCCTGGCGGTCCAACCGACCGTGGAGTCCCGAGACCCGGATCGCTTCACGGACTGGCTACCGGGGCTGCTGGTGGCCGCGACGGCGGCGCTCGCCGCGCTGGGCGTCGCGCTGGCCCGGCGGGGGCGGGCCAGGTCGCTGGGACTGGGCGCCGCAGCGGGGACGACGTTCGCGCTGTCCGCCGCGCTGGTCAAGACCTGGGGTGAGATCCTGGGCGCCGGTGGGCTCCCCGCGCTGGCGACCAGCTGGGAGCTGTGGACGGCGCTGAGCTGCGGCCTGCTGGGTGCGCTGCTGAGCCAGGCCGCTTTCCAGTCCGGTCCGCTCCGCGGCCCGCTGGCCGCGATGATGGTGGTCGACCCCGTTATCGCGGTCAGCCTCGGCGCCATCGTCTTCGGTGAGTCCTTCTCCACCGGGCCGCTGGCCGTCGTCCAGGCCGCTGGGCTGGCGCTGACCCTGGCCGGGGTATGGCTGCTCGCCACCGGTGATCGACGCGCGGCCGCCACCGGTACCGGTCGCGAGTCACCCGGCAGTCGCCAGGCGCCCGAAAGGTCGCCGATACAACGGGGCCTCGAACGCAGGCTGACCGGATAGGGAATACTGCCGCCAGCCCTCTGCTCACGGGTCATCAGATCACCGTGGTGGAGGGGCGCGTCAGCGCATCGCTGGGCAGGGATGGTGGGAGGCTGGGGGCGATGGTGGTGCGGACACCCGGGGTGGGTCCGGGGGAGACCTCCGCCGCTGGCCGACGCCGGCTGGGGTGGTGGACGCGTGCCGCGGTGCGGGCCGGGCTGGCGACGGCGGGGCTGTCGCGGCGGTTGGGCCTGGGCGCCGGGTCGATCATCGGTGGTCGGGTGACGCTGGCCCTGGACGCCCACGCGCTGCGGCGCTTGGCGGCGGGGCGCCACGTGGTGCTGGTGTCGGGGACCAACGGCAAGACCACCACCAGCCATCTGGTGGCGGCGGCGGTGCGCACCGCCGGGTCGGTGGCGCACAACGCCGGCGGCTCGAATATGGCCGACGGGGCGGTGGCGGCGCTGGCCGAGGCTCCGGACGCCGAGTACGCGGTGATCGAGGTCGACGAGCTGCACCTGGCGGCGGTCGCCGAGGCCGTCGACCCGACGGTGGTGGTCCTGCTCAACCTGACCCGCGACCAACTGGACCGGGCGACTGAGGTAGGGGCGATCGCGTCCGCCGTCGGGCGTGCGCTGGCCCGGCGGCCCGACACGGTGGTGGTGGCCAACGCGGATGATCCGATGGTGGTGTCGGCGGCGAGGCCGGCCCCCCGCAGCGTCTGGGTGGCCGCTGGGTCCAGCTGGTTAGGTGACGCGTCCAGCTGTCCTCGGTGCGGCCGCGCACTCGTTTTCACCGAGCCCGGGTGGGAGTGTGCGTGTGGGTTGGCCCGCCCCACCCCGGACTGGTGGCTCGAGGACGGCAAGGCATGCACCGCCGACGTGGTGCTACCACTGGACATTCGACTGCCCGGCCAGGTGAACCGGAGCAACGCCGCCATGGCGTTGGCTGCCGCCTGCGCTGTCGGTGTCCCGGCCGAGCGGGCCGTCTCGGCGCTGCGCGAGGTTGACGTCGTGGCCGGCCGGTACGCGGTGGTGCGCTGCGGGTCACAGAGCCTGCGCATGTTGTTGGCGAAGAACCCGGCAGGCTGGGCCGGGACGTTGTCCATGCTGGACGAGGCGCGGCCGCTGTTGGTGATCATCAACGCCCGGGAGGCCGACGGGCGGGACACCTCGTGGTTATGGGACGTCCCGTTCGAGCAGCTCGCTTCTCCGCACGTGGTGGCCAGCGGAGAACGCGCCGCTGACCTTGGCGTGCGGCTCAGCTATGCCGGGCTGGAGCACCAGACCGTGGCCGACCCGCTGGCCGCCCTCGCGGCGCTGCCCTCGGGGGAGATCGACGTGGTGGCCAACTACACCGCCTTCCATCACTTCCGCCGCCGGCTGGGCAGGAAGTCGAACACGGGGGTGACCGGGTGAGCGCGGAGTCCACGGTCACGATCGGCCTGCTGCTGCCCGACGTGCTGGGCACCTACTCCGATGCCGGCAACGCCACGATATTGGCGCAACGGCTGCGCTGGCGTGGCATTCCCGCCGAGGTTCGCACCATCACGGCCCGCGACGTCCCCGCCACCGGTTGCGCGGTGTACCTGCTGGGTGGGGGAGAGGACACCGCGCAACAGTTCGCCTCGGACTGGCTGCGTCGCCATGACCAGCTACGTCGGGTGCTGGAGACCAGTGCGGTGACGCTGGCCGTGTGCGCCGGGCTGCAGATCCTGGGCCGGACGATGACCGACGCCGGCGGCCACCACTACCCGGGCCTGGACTTGCTGGACATCACGACCGCGCCCGGCCGCCGGCGCGCCGTCGGTGAGGTGATCGCCACCTGTGCCCTGCCCGGCGTCGGCTCGTTGACCGGCTTCGAGAACCACCGCGGCGTCACCACCCTGGGTCCGGGCACGGCCCCACTGGGACGGGTGGTCACCGGCACCGGCAATGGCACCGGTGACGGCACGACGACGTGTCGCAATGAAGGTGTGCTCACCGACCACATCATCGGCACCTACCTGCACGGCCCGGTGCTGGCCCGCAACCCGGCCTTGGCTGACCACATCCTGCACAAGGTCACGGGCCTTGCCCTGCCCCCCCTGCAGCTGCCCGACCAGGCCGCCCTGCGTGACACGTACCTGCGGGGACGCTTCTCGCGTTGTGGCTAGCGGACCACGAGCCAGAGCAGGCTGGCGGTACCGAAGAGCAGGCAGTACACCGCGAACGGGGTGAGGGTGCGGGTCTCGAAGTAGCGGGTGAGGAAGCGGACCGCCAGGTATGCGCTGACGAACGACGCGATGCTGCCGGCGATGATCGGGCCGTGGATGCCGGCGCCGAGCGGGCCGAACAGGTCAGGGATCTTCAGCGCGCCGGCGGCCAGGATGACCGGGGTGGCGAGCAGGAAGGAGAAGCGCGCGGCGTCGGTGTGGGACAGCCCACGCAGCAGCCCGGCGACCATCGTGACGCCGGACCGGCTGATCCCGGCTAGCAGGGCGAGGATCTGCGCGGAACCGATGAGCGTGGCCTGACTGAGTGACATCCGGGCCAGCCGGGTATCCGCGACCGCCCCGGAGTCACGGGCTGAACCCGGCCCGTCCGCTGGGGCCGCTGCGGGCACCCCCGACGATGCGCCCACAGGGGCCGTGGTGTCGGCTCGGTGACGGAGCCGTTCGCCGACGTAGAGCACCACCCCGTTGGCGATCAGGAACGCCGCCGCCGGGATCGGCCGGCCTAGCGTGGTGCGGAACAGATGCTCGAGCAGCAGGCCGCTGACACCGACCGGGATGGTCCCGACGATGAGCAGCCAGGCGAGCCGCTCGCTGGAGGTGTGGATGCGCCGGTGACGCAGCGAGCTGATGAACCCGGCGATGATGCGTAGCCAGTCACGCCGGAAGAAGATCAGTAGCGCGGCGGCGGTGGCCACATGCAGGCCGACGATGAAGGCGAGGTAGGGCGACTCGGGCGCCGAAACGTCCAGGTCGCGCGCCCAGCGACCGCCCACCAGCGCCGGGACCAGGACGGAGTGCCCGAGACTGGAGACCGGGAACAGCTCGGTGACCCCCTGGAAAGCCCCCACCACGATCGCCTCGAGATAGGTCAGGTCACTCACTGGTCTCCTCGTCCTCGACGTTACGGCCGGCCGCCAGCCTGATGACGCGCGTGCGGCCGTACCGTACCGGACGCGCTCGATGTCCGACGGTGTCGCAGCTCGCTGGGACGCCTCATCAGACGTGGCCTGCTCGGTTTGTGACCGACTCCACTGTTGCCGAGTTCGACTGGAGAGCTGTGGGGAGCAGCCTGACCAGCTCTCCAGTCGAACTCGGCGTACTGAGAGCACCGAGGCAAGATCGACAGTCTCAGGAGGGACGGATGACCGTGACGGTGCCGTCCTCCCTGGCGGTCACGTATGCGGTGCCGCCGGGGGCGACCGCCACCTCGTCGGGGGAGTGGCCGACGTATGAGGTGCTGATCACTGTCCCGGTAGCGGTGTCGATCACGCTCAGGGTCTCGTCACCGACATTGACCACGAAGGCGTGGTGGCTGTCCCGGTCGACCGCCAGCCCGCGCGGGTTGATGCCCACCGGAATGGTGTTGTCGACCTTCAGGAGCGCGTTATAGAGGTCCACGCCGAGCTGGGTCGGCAGGTCGATCACACTTACGTTGTTGTCGCCGTAGTTGGTCACGTAGGCGTGACGGCCGTCGGGGTCGATCGCGACCTTCTGCGGGGAGCGGCCGACCAGCACGGTGCGGGCCACCTTCTGCGTGTGGACGTCGATCACGCTGACCGAGTTGCTGCCACTGTTGGTGACGTAGGCGAACTCGCCTCTGGGGTCGATCGCCACCCCATCGGGGTGAGCTCCGACCGGCACGGTGCCGACCAGCTTGAGATTTGTGATATTGATCACGCTGACGGTGTTGCCGTAGTAGTTGGTGACGAAGGCGTAATGGTCGCGCGGAAAGACCACCACCGCCGTGGGGTTCGCGCCGACGGGGATGTTGTGGATCACCTTCCCGCCGGCGGTGTCGACCACGCTCACCGAGTTCTCGGCGTAGTTGGTCACGAACGCGTGTCGGCTGTCGGGGTCGACCGCGACCCCGCGCGGGTTGGCGCCGACGTGAATGCTTGCGACCCGCTGGTTGGCGGTGTCGATCACCCGGAGGGCGTTGTCGGCGTAGCTGGCCACGTAGACGTGCTTGCCGTCGGGGTCGACCGCCACCCCTTGCGGATCACCACCGACGATCACGGTCGGATTCGGGTTGTCCGCCGCGACCGCGACGCTACCACCACCGGTCACGGTGGCTGCGGTGGCCACCGCCACCACCGGTACCAGCAGCCCTGTCCACCGTCGGGATCCGAGCCGGACCCGGCTGACGGGTCTGCTCTTCCGGTGCTTGGCTGCCGATCGGACCGTCATACCGCTCTCCCCTTGATCGCCGATGCACGACTCCACCAGAGGGAGTAACGACGGTGTCGCTCTCGCGTTTCGCGCGCCATCACATTTCAGCGGAGGTGAGGGCGTTCTCCGGGTCCGCCGCCGCGAGCGGGCCGACCGAGACTGGGCTGGGAGGCGGTCCCGATAGGCTTCTCCCATGACCGTGCCCGACATCCAGCGCAAGGTGCGCCAGCACGACAACGAGCTGGTGGCGATCTACGAGATCCTTACAGATCATGGCAAGGATCTTCGCGAGATCAAGGCGACCCTCGCCTGCCACAGCGCCACACTCGAGGACCACGGTCGGACGCTCGCTGAGCACGGCCGCAAGCTCGATGACCAAGGCCGCAAGCTGGATGACTTCCTGGATGACTTCGGCGCGAAACTGGATGAGGTGCTCGCGCTTCTTCGCGGCCGGTCAGGGCAGAGGGGCTGAGAAGGCGGAGGGGCTAGGCCAGGGGCAGCAGGACGCGGAAGGTGGTGCCGCGTCGGGGGGCGGTAAGCAACTCGATGCGGCCGTTGTGGGCCTCCAGGATGGCTGCGGTGATCGCCAGTCCGAGACCCGATCCGCCACGGCTGCTTGAGCCGCGGGGGTCGGCGCTGTGGAACCGGTCGAACACCTGCGGGGCCTGGTCGATGGGGATGCCGGGGCCCTCGTCGTGGACTTCCAGCACGCCCAGCGGCCCGTGCGGCAGCTGACCCGCCCCGGCCCGCGCCACCGGCGGGTCGTCCCCTGAGGGATCCCCCACCGAGGGGCCCCCCACAGAGGGATCCGCCACCGAGGGATCCGCCACCGAGGGGCCCGCCACTGAGGGATCCTCCGCTGAGGGCGGGACGTGTGGGCGGACCGTCAGACGCACCGGAGTGCCCGCCGGAGTGTGCATCAGCGCGTTGGTGACCAGGTTGGTCACCACCTGCCGGAGCTTGTGCTCGTCGCCCAGCACGTGCACCGCGCCGTTGCCCGGGGTCAGGGTCACCGGGCGATCCGGCTCGCGGGCCTTCGCATCGTGCACCGCGTCGACGGCCAGCACGAGCAGGTCGACGTCGGTGATGTCCAACGCCCGCTCCTGGTCCAGCCGGGCGAGCAGCAGCAGGTCCTCCACGAGCACGCCCATCCGGGTCGCCTCGGCCTCGATCCGGCCGGTGAGCAGGTCGACCTCGGCGGGGGTGCGGGCACCGCCGCGACGGTAGAACTCGGCGAACCCGCGGATCGAGGTCAGGGGGGTGCGCAGCTCGTGCCCCGCGTCCGCGACGAACTGGCGCAGCCGGTGCTCGGAGTGCTCCCGCTCCCGGAGCGCGGCCGCCAGCCGGCCCAGCATGGCGTTGAGCGCGGCGCCCAGCCGGCCGGTCTCGGTACGCGGGTCGCTGTCGGCCACCCGACGATCGAGGTCACCGCCGGCGATCGCCTCGGCCGTCTGCTCGATCCTGGTCAGCGGACGCAACCCGAGCCGGACGACGACTGTCGCGACTATCCCGATCACCGCCAGAACGATGCCGCCCACGATGGGTTCGATGATCAGTAGTGGCCGCATGGTCGCGTCCACCGAAGCCAGTGATACCGCCACGACCCCGACTCGATCATACGGGAACTCCACCACGCGAACCTGCCAGGAGCTGCCACCGGCCTGGTCGCGCACCCGGAACGGGCCGCTACCCGCATGCCGCTGCACGGCGGCCAGGTCCGGACCACCGGACTGCCCCGGCTGCTGTCCGACCTCGACGGTTCCATCAGGTCCGAGGATCGCTTCCTGGACGTCACTGGGCAGCCGTGGGGACAGCAACCGGGGGGACAGCTCCCGCTCATGAGCAAGCTGTCCGGTGAAGTGGGACAGTCGGCGGTCGACCCCTTGCAGTAGTGAGTTCCGCAGCAGCGCCACGCTCACCACGGCGAACACGGTCAGGCCGACCAGGGAGAATCCCAGCAGTGCGGCGATCAGCCGGATGCGCAGCGTGAGCGGCCGACGCAGGACCCTCATGAGACACCGGCGTCCAGCGCCTCGCGGGGCAGGCGCAGCGTGTAGCCGACGCCGCGGATCGTGTGGATCAACGGCGGGCTCTGTCGGTCGATCTTGCGGCGCAGGTAGCTGATGTAGGACTCGACGATCCGGCTGTCACCGCCGAAGTCGTAGTTCCACACCCGATCCAAGATCTGCGTCTTGCTGACCACCTTGCCCGCATTGACCATCAGGTAGCGCAGCAGGTTGAACTCCGTCGGCGAGAGCTGCACGAGCTGGCCGCCGCGACGCACCTCGTGCGCTCCCTCGTCCAGCTCCAGGTCGGCGTAGGTCATCGTGGGGTTGTCCGCCTCGCCGTTGCGGTCCGGTTGGGTGCGCCGCAGGATCGCGCGCAGCCGCAGCACCAGCTCCTCCAGGCTGAACGGCTTGGTCACGTAGTCGTCACCGCCCGCGGTGAGTCCGGCGATCCGGTCGTCGACGCCGTCGCGGGCGGTCAGGAACAGCACCGGCAGCTGATCATGGGCGGCGCGCAGCCGGCGGGCGAGGGTGAACCCGTCGCAGTCCGGCAACATCACGTCCAGCACCACGATGTCCGGCACGGTCCGCGCGACGGTGGTCAGGGCCCGGGCACCGCTGTCCGCGGCATGCACCTCGAAGCCATACAGGCGCAGCGAGGAGCACAGCAACGTCAGGATGTTCGGTTCGTCGTCGACTACGAGCACACTGGCGCAGCGTTGGTCGTCCACGGTGTGCAGCATCTCGCAGTGGCCTGAGAGCAACCTATGCCGGGGCTGAGACTTCAGTGGCGCGATGTGGCCGGCGGCGGTGGGTCCGGTAGAGGCGGGCGTAGTCGCCGTTGCGGGCGAGCAGCTGGGAGTGGGTGCCGGTGTCGATGATGCGGCCATGGTCGAGGTGGATGATCTGGTCGACCTCGGTGACGGTGGCCAGGTCGTGGGAGATGACGATGGTGGTGCGCCCGGTCATGAGCCGGCGCAGTGGGGTGAGGATGCGCTCGCCGGCTGCGGTGTCGAGGCCGGTGGTGGGTTCGTCGAGGATCAACACCGGAGTGTTTCGGATCATGGCGCGGGCGATCGCGATGCGTTGACGCTGTCCGCCGGAGAGCAGCCGGCCGCGTTGGCCGACCCGGGTGTCATAGCCCTCGGGGAGAGCGATGATGAACTCGTGGGCGTCGGCGGCTGTCGCGGCGGTCACCAGCTCGGCCTGGGTGGCGTCGGGGCGGCCGGCGAGGATGTTCTCAGCGATGGTGCCATCGAGTAGCAGGGTCTCTTGGAGGACGGCGGACATGGTGGCGCGCAGCTGGTGCGGGTCGAGGTCTCGCGCGTCGATCCCGTCCAGGCGAACGGCTCCGGTGCTGGGGTCGTGCAGCCGAAGCAGCAGCTTGGTCAGGGTGGTCTTGCCCGCGCCGCTGGTTCCGACCAGCGCGAGGCTGTGGCCTGGCTCCACGGTGAAGCTGATCTCGTTCAGCGCGTCGGTGGTGGCGCCGGGGTAGCGGAAGCCGACCTGGTCGAGAGAGATCGTTCCGTGGGGGTGCGGGAGCGGGACCGGGTGGGTGGGGGCGCGGACGTCGGGCTGCTGGTCGAGCAGGTCGATGACGCGTTCGGCGCCGGCGGCGGCGGCGTAGACGGTGGTGGACAGCTGCCCGAGACCGCGGGCGGGGCTGTAGAGCTGGGAGAGGTAGGCCAGGAACACCAGTAGCCCGCCGAGGGTGATGCGGTTGCTGGTCAGCTCCCACACCCCCATTCCGATGACGACCATGACACCGGCCACCTCGAGGAGGTTGACCAGGGGTGAGAACATCGCGCGGAGTCGGGTGGCGGCGAGCTCGGCGGTGACGCTTCGCCGGCTCTGTTCGGTGAAGCGGGTGATCTCGGCTTGTTGGCGGTTGTAGACCTGGATCAGGAGGGTGTTGCCCAGGCTCTCCTCGGCCATGGCGTTGATCGAGCCGCCGCGCCGGCGTACCTCCCGGGACGCGACCTTGATCCGCCGGGAGAAGAACCGGGCGGTGAGCCAGCATATCGGCACCGCGATCAGTGACACCGATGTCAGCTGCCAGCTCAGGTAGAACAACACGCCGGCGAACAGACCGATTTTGACGACCTGCGCGGCGATCCCGGTGACCCCGGAGAGCACCAGGTTCTCAATCGCGCTGAGGTCTCCGGTGAGTCGGCTCAGGGTGTCTCCCAGTGGGCGTGTGTCGAAAAAGCCCGCCGAGAGGGTCTGCAGGTGGGTGAACACCCGGGTCCGCAGCCGATGCAGGAAACTCTCCCCGATCCACGCGGTGAGATAGTCGTCGGTGAACTCCACCACCCCGAGGACCACGGTGATCGCCAGATACGTGATGGCGATCGGGGGGAACGCCGAGAGACTGTGAACTGTCAGCACGTCATCGATCAGTAGTTTGAACAACCAGATCGTGGCCGTGTCGAGTAATGGCGCCACCACGACCAGCGTCAGGCTGAGTCCCAACCAGACCCGGAAGGGGCGGGCGTCGGGCCAGAACCGGGTGAAGATGTCCCGTACCCGCAACGACGGAGCCGGCGGCGTCAGCCCGTCGGTCTCGACCGGTGCCGGCCGGACCGGCCGACCCATCAGTTCCCTCAGCGACCGCATGCCCGCTCCCCCTCCACTGGCGGGGGCTCCCTTTCGCGCCTGGTCGCGAAAGGGAGCCCCCGATGTCAGTGACTCGACAATGTCAGTGACTCATCGCTACCTGCGGCGCTGCTGACGCCGGTCATTGTCGTCCCCCCGGCGATCGTCGTTGTCGCCCCGCCACCGCCGACCGCGGTCGTCGTCGGACTTGGGCCGCCAGTCCCAGGGTTGTGCACTCATTCTCTTCTTCCCTCCTCCTCGTCGGGAAAACGCTCGGATGCGCTTTCCTCTACGATTTTCACAGTACCCATCCGATCGCCCGAGCGCACCGTTTCCACAGCAAGCTCTCAGCTCACCACTAAACGCAGGAGTCCGCCGGGCGCCCATTGGCGACCCGGCGGACTCTTACTGCGGGGAATGGAGAATACCGTCGCCGGCCTCAGGTGGCCTGACAGTCGTAGAGCGCATCGGCGCGATCGAAAGGCCCGGCGGCGGTGCTTTCGGCCGGCGCGGAACCGCCGTAGGAGCTGGAGTTGACGACGGCACAGTGCTGCTGCACCCACTGGGTGCGCTGCGCGGACACCCCGCCTCGGCTACCTCCGCCGGGCCGGCCGCGGTCACCCAGAGCACGGCCGCCGAAACCTCGGCCGCTGACCAGGACGAACCGCAGCTGACCCTGCTCGACCCACTGGGCGAGCGTCGCCACGGTCGGAGCGGGGTCCTGGCCGCTGAACCCACCCATCCCCACGATCACGGCGTCGCTGTGGATGAGGTATGCCTCGGCGGCCATCGCCCCGCCCTCCACGGCCAGGGTGATCGGCCTGCGACCGGAGTTGGTCTGGGCGTAAGCCAGGATCCTGCGCTGATCGGCGGTCAGAGCACCGGCCATGGCGCCCAGGAACCGCGCGGGCGGCCCACCCCCAGCTCGGTCGAGCCCCGCCTGGTCGAGCCCCGCCTGGTCGAACCCCGCCTGGTCGAACCCAGCTCGGTCGAACCCAGCTCGGTCGAACCTGCCGCCACCGAATCCGAATCCGGAGCCGGGCGGGCCGGCCTGGGCCATTGCGCCGCCGTTGGACGCCAACGCTGCGGCGCTCGACCACACCGCGGGGGCGAGCAGCAACGCGACGACACCCAGCACCCCGGCCACCCGGGCCACCCCTGTCGAGGCCAACCGCCCCGCCATGAGCATCACCACGGCGACGATCCCGACGGCGACCACGGCGTAGCGGAGCCAGCCGTTCCATGAGGTGTCCCGGGACACCTGCACCCAGGCCCAGAGGGCGGTCAACGCCACAGCCGCCGGGAACAGCAACCAGTGATACCCACCCGGCCGGCGGTAGTGGCGCCACATCGCGGCCACCCCGGCGGCGGTGACCGCGGCGACGGCCGGGGCCATCTCCGTGGTGTAGTAGGAATGGGAGATCCCCTGGGCATAGCTCAGTAACAGCCCCACCAGCAGCAACCAGCCGCCCCAGAGGAACCAGCCGGCGCGGCGCGCCGAGTCTGCCGCCGGCGCGCCGCGCGACCCGGACCGCATCCGGCGAATCCCCGCGATGGCGACTGCGACCAGCACCACCAGGCACAACGGCAGCAGCCAACTGATCTGGCCGCCCATCTGCTCCCTGAACAAGCGGGTGATGCCGGAGCCGCCGCCGAACCCACCACGACCGCCACGGCCCCCACTGAAGGGAGCCCCACCGGGACCACCGCCGCCGCCGGCGCCACCGGGACCACCGGCGCCACCGGGACCACCGGCGCCACCGACCAGCTTGCGGCCGACCTCGCGGCCGAAGATACGGCCCAGGCCGTTGTAGCCGATCACCAGGTTGAGCTCGGACCCATCGGTGCTCCCACCGATATAGGGCTTGGGCCCGGGCCAGGCGCTGACCAGCGCCACCCACCACAGCGAGCCGGCCAACAGCGCGGCGCCGGCACCGAGCAGGTCGAGCACCCGGCGGCGCGCCGGTGCTGGTGAGCCCACCAGGTAGGCCAGCGCGAACGCCGGGACCACGATCCATGGTTGCAGCATCTTGGTGACGAAGCTCAGGCCGAGGAACACCGCCGCCAGCAGCAGCCAGCGAGTCGCCCTGCCGGGCGCGAGGGGGCGTTGCACAGACCTGGTGAACGCGTAGGCTGCGGCCACCAGCAGCAGCACCATCAGGGTGTCCGGGTTGGTGTCGCGGTTGATCGCCACGGTCACCGGGGTGAGCGCGAAGACCAGCGCGGCCAGCAGCGCGACGCGCTCGCCCGCCCACAGCCGCACCGTGCGGTGCAGCAGGAACACCGCCGCCACGCCCTCGATGACCTGAGGTAACAGCAGCGACCAACCGTGGTAGCCGAAGACCGCGGCGGAGGCGACCATCGGCCAGAACGCCATCGGCGGCTTGTCCACGGTGACCACGCCGAGCGGGTCGAAGGAGCCGAACACGAAGTTGGTCAGGCTCGCCGACATGGACTTCACTGCGGCGGAGTAGTAAGGGTTCCCCCACCCCTCACCCCCGATCCCCCACCCGTACAACACCGCCCCCACCACACAGATCACCCCCAAAACCACCGGGGGGCGAACCGCGTTCAGCGGGCTCAGCGGGGTAGAACCCGGCCTGATAACCCCGCTGAGCCCGCGCGACGCGGGGGTGGTCGGGGGTGCGTCGATGGTCATGAGGGGAAGACCCAGGTGCGCAGGAGTACGAAGCGGCCGGCGGTGCCTATTACTGAGGCGGCTAGGAGGACGGCGACCTCCAGCCACCGTGACGGTTGGGCGACCATCGTCTGCAACGCCAACAGTGCCCCCGAGGTGAGCGCGTAGTACAGCGCGAAGACGACCAGGCTCTGCAGGTGGACTCGCTGTGGTGACGCACCGGCGCCGGCGAAGGTCAGCCGCCGGTTCGCCTCGGTGTTCAACAGGGTCACCCCCACCAGCGCGATCAGGTTCGCCACCAGCGGCGGTGACCACGAGCGTAACAGTGCGTACAGCACGGCCGTTGCCGCGGTGGACGCCAGACCGATCAGACCGAAAGTCCACAGCTGCCGGCGCAACCCGCCCTCGCGCGTGGCGAGTACCGCATCCGGGTGCGCGGACCGGGGCTCCGGCCGTCGGGGCAGCTCCGGCACCCGCGCCGCACCGGTGACCTTGGCTCGGGCCACCCGCGCCAGCCCACGAACGTCCGCCATCGCGGTGGACACTATCCGGACCCGGCTGTCGAGGTCCTCCACCCAGTCGACCGGCACCTCCTGCACCCGCAACCCGTTGTGCTCGGCGAGCAGCAGCAGCTCGGTGTCGAAGAACCACCCGTCGTCGCGCACGTGCGCCAGCAGCGGACGGACCACGTCGGTGCGGGCCGCCTTGAACCCGCACTGCGCGTCGGAGAACCGGGTGCCGTGGGTGAGCCGGACCATCGTGTTGTAGCACCGGGAGATCACCTCGCGGCGCGGGCTGCGCACGGTGCGCGCACCAGGCGCCAGCCGGGAACCGATCGCGATGTCGGAGTGACCGTTCACCAGCGGAGCGACCAACGGCAGCAGTGCGTCCAAGCTGGTGGACAGGTCGACGTCCATGTAGACCACGACGTCGGCGTCGCTGTACTCCCAGGCGGTGCGCAGCGCGTGCCCGCGCCCCTTGCGGTCCAGGTGCAGCACCCGCACCCGATCGTCGGACTTGGCGAGCTCGCCTGCCACCCGCAGCACACCGTCGGTGCTGGCATTGTCTACCACAGTGATCGTCCACTCGAAAGGGAACCGATCATCCAGATAGGAACGCAGCACCCGTAGACAGCCCGGCAATGCGCGTTCCTCGTTGTACACCGGGATCACCACATCCACCGTCGCGATCCGCCCCACCGACCACCGTGTCGCGTCGGCGATGGGAGCGCCCTCGCGTTCCCTCGTCACCGTCACCAACCTCACCTCACCCCTCGAGAGCCGTTATGTACCCGCGCTATCAGGTATGGCCCGGTGATGTGCAAGTGACCTGGACACAACCTCACAGTTGCCTGGGAGCGCGCGATTACCGGCGGGACGGTGCGGGGTGCGCGACACTTTCAGCCTGCTCACAGGAAAGTGGTAGACCATGGCACCGGCGGACCGAGAGCGATCGATACCCAGCCGAGGGGAGTGGAATGATCCAGCTTGAGGATGTCACCAAGGCGTACCAGATGGGTAAGGTCGAGGTACCGGTACTCCACGGTGTCGACCTGACCATAGCCGACGGTGACATGGTCGCCATCATGGGCCCGTCCGGATCGGGCAAGACCACGCTCATGAACATCGTGGGCTGTCTGGATGTCCCGACCAGTGGGCGCTACCTGCTCGATGGCACCGACGTCGGCCGGCTGTCCGGCAACCGGCTGGCCAAGATCCGCAGCCGCAGGATCGGGTTCGTGTTCCAGTCGTTCAACCTGGTCGCGCGCACCACCGCGGTCCGCAACGTCGAGCTGCCCCTGGTCTACGCCGGAGTACGGGATCGGCGCTCCCGGGCCGGGTGGGCGCTGGAGCAGGTCGGGCTGGGCGAGCGCCGGAAGCATCTGCCCAACGAGCTCTCCGGTGGTCAGCAGCAGCGGGTGGCGATCGCCCGGGCGCTGATCAACGATCCGGCGATCCTGCTCGCCGACGAGCCCACGGGCAACCTCGACACCGCCTCCAGCATCGAGATCCTGAAGCTGCTCGCCGCGCTGAACGACGCCGGCCGCACGGTGGTGGTCATCACCCACGAGGAGGAGGTCGCCCGGTTCGCCAAGCGGGTGGTGCGGCTGCGCGACGGGCGCATCATGAGTGACGAGGTGCAGCGGGCCCGGACCGGGGCCGGCGCCTGGCAGCCTCCCTCTGTTTAGGTGAGCCTTACCTCCCCGAGGTTACTCTGACACGGCCCGGACGGCGCGGTGCGCGAGGCCGGGACCGCGCAGGCAACCCGGAGGGGGACCACGGTGGCGAACGAGGTCGGCGACGTGGTGGCAGCGGCACAAGCACAGTCGGGCACCGGTCGCGGCGTCGATACCGCTCTCGTCGCGTTCCCCTCCCGCCGGCGCCGTTGGTCTCGGCTAGGGTTTCTGGCCGCCTGGGGCCCGGGGCTGGTCGTCATGCTCGCCGACACCGATGCCGGGTCACTGGTCACCGCGGCCCAGTCCGGCGCCCAGTGGGGCTACCGGATGATCCTGCCCCAGATGATCCTGATGCCGATCCTCTACGTCGTCCAGGAGATGACCGTCCGGCTCGGCGTGGTCACCGGCCGGGGCCACGGCGCGCTGATCCGTGAGAAGTTCGGCCGCCGGTGGGCGCTGCTGTCGGCGAGCACCCTGTTCGTCTCCGCGATCGGCGCGCTGATCACCGAGTTCGCCGGGATCGCCGGGGTGGGCCAGCTGTTCGGGATCTCCCGCTGGGTCACCATCCCCCTCGCCACGGCATTTCTGCTCGGGCTCGCGCTGACCGGCAGCTACGGACGGGTGGAGCGGATCGGCATCGCGGTCGGGCTGGCCGAGCTCGCCTTCATCCCGGCGATGCTCATGAGCCATCCCGACCTGCACTCCCTGGTCCGCGGGCTGGGCTCGTTGCCCCTGGGCGATCGTTCCTACCTGTTCCTGCTCGCGGCCAACGTCGGCGCCGTGATCATGCCGTGGATGGTCTTCTACCAGCAGGGAGCTGTGATCGACAAGAAGCTGTCGGTCAGGACGATCCGCCAGGCTCGCCAGGACACCGCGTTCGGGGCCTTCCTCACCCAGCTCGTCATGGTCATGGTGGTGATCGCGCTGGCCGCGACCATCGGCCTGCGTGACCCCGGTGCCGCGCTGAACACCGTCGGCCAGATCGCCGGCGCGCTGACCCCGTATCTCGGCCACCTCGGCGGCACCGTGCTGTTCGGCCTCGGCATCCTGGGCGCGGCCCTGGTCGCCGCCGTCGTCGCCTCGCTGGCGGGGGCCTGGGGGCTGGCGGAGGTGTTCGGCTGGAAGCACACCCTCAACGAGCGCCCCAGCCGCCGGACCGCGAAGTTCTACCTGACCTACTCTCTTGCGCATATCCTGGGCGCGGTGCTGGTCCTGAGCAGCGTGAACCTCGTCAGCCTGACCGTGGGCGTGGAGGTGATGAACGCTCTGCTGCTGCCGATCGTTCTCGGTTTCCTGCTCGTCCTGGAGGTCAAGGCGCTGCCCGCGCGGTGGCGGATGCGCGGTGTCCGCAAGTATCTGAGCTGGGCGCTGTGCCTGCTGGTCATCGCGTTCGGGGTCTACATGATCCCCTCCACGCTCGGCTGGACCTAGCCTGGTGCTGGACCGGGACGTCATCGGCGCGTTGGGCCGGCTCAAGGAAGCGGATGTCGGTCCGCGCCGGTCGTGGCGACGGCGGATACGCACACTGCTGACCATCATGGGCCCGGGTCTGATCGTGATGGGTGGGGGTAACGACGCGGGCGGGGTCGTCCTCTACGCCCAGGCCGGGCAGGACTACGGCACCACGCTGATCTGGGCGCTGGTGATCCTCACCCCGGTTCTGTACCTCAACCAGGAGATGGTCATCCGGCTGGGCGCGGTCTCCGGTGTCGGGCACGCCCGGCTCATCTTCGAGCGGTTCGGGAAGTTCTGGGGCTGGTTCAGCGTGGCTGACCTGTTGGTCATCAACGCGGTCACGATCGTGTTGGAGCTCATCGGCGTGTCCCAGGCGCTGGCCTTCGTCGGCTTGCCGCGGTACGTGAGCGTGCCGGTGGCCGCAGTGGCGCTGTTCGTGATGGTTGCGCAGGGGACGTTTCGCCGCTGGGAGCGACTGTTGTTCCTTCTGGTCGCCGTGGACCTGGTGGTGTTCCCGATGGGCTGGCTGGTCCACCCCAGCCTCACCCAGCTCGCGCGGGGCGTGCTGCCGAGCCTGCCCGGCGGGCTCAACGCCACGCTGTTGTTGCTCCTCATCGGGCTCATCGGCACCACCGTGGAGCCCTGGCAGCTGTTCTTTCAGCAGTCCACCGTCGTGGACAAGCGGATCACATCGCGCTGGGTCCGCTATGAGCGCGCGGACCTGGCGCTCGGTCTGGCTGTGGAGATGGGCGGCGCCGTCGCGCTGATGGCGGTGACCGCGTTCGGGTTGGCCGGCACCGGCTTGGCCGGGCACTTCAACGACGCCGCCACCGTGATCAACGACCTGTCCCACCACGGCGGACGCACCGTGGCCGTGCTGTTCGCCGTCGTGCTGCTTGACGGCTCCCTGATCGGCGCCAACCTGGTCGGTCTCACCAGTGCCTACACCCTGGGTGATGCGCTTCATCATCGGAGCTCGCTGCATCACAAGGCGCCCCAGGCCCCGCTGTTCTACGGCTACTACGCCGGAGTCATCGCCGTTGCGGCGGTGGTCGCGCTCCTGCCTGGGCTGCCGTTGGGGCTGCTCACCGATGGCGTGGAGGCGCTGACCGGGGTGTTGTTGCCGGCCACCAGCGTGTTCCTGGTCTTGTTGTGCAACGACGCGGCGGTCCTGGGCCCGTGGGTCAACCAGACCTGGAAGAACATCGTGACCGGGATCGTGGTGTGGGCCCTGCTCCTGCTGTCGTTCGTCTCCGGGGCCTCCACACTGTTCCCGGAGCTGTCGGCTACCACGATCGAGATCGGTCTGGTGACCGGTGCGGGCATCGGGCTGGCCGCCGCCGCGCTGGTGGGGGTGGCCCGGTGGTGGGCTGCTCGCACCCAGGCCGCCGGCACGGGCTCCGGTGGTGTAGGTCCCACGCTCGACCGGGACCTACACCACCGCGTCGGCAGGAGCAGCCGCGCGGAACGCCGGGCGTTGCGTGACCGGAACCTGTCGGCGTGGCGCGCCCCGGCGTTGGCCGAGCTGACGCGGCCGGAGCTGACCCCGCTGCGCCGGGTCGGCTTGACCACCCTGCGCGTCTATCTGCTCATCGCTGTGGCGCTGATCATCGTCAAAATCGTCCAACTCGCGCTCGGGACCGGCCCGGCTGGGTCCTGAACCCCCGTGTTCCCAGGATCTTCGGGTATCCGCCGCCACGCTCCGCTACGGGCTGTCGACGCACACCAGGGTCTTGATCCGGTGCCGCAGGTGGGCGACCTCGTCGAGGTGCTGATGCGCGGCGGCGTAGCGGACCAGCTCGCGCAGTTCCTCGGCGGTACGACGGGAGCGGATGGTGCCGGCGGCGTTGTGGATGAACTGTTTGCGTTTCACCTTGTCCAGCTTCACTGCCGCACGGCGGGACCGGGCGTTGACGAACCCTGGATCGGAGTCCGTCGAGACACCGGAGATCGCCTGGAAGGCTTCCCTGCACAACGTACCCGGCCAGCGGATGATGCCTTGTTCGAGTTTGCCGACGTAGTTCGCCGTGGCCTCCACCTTCTTGTCGTGGTGCTCCCAGACCCAGGTGTTGACCAGCTCGGCGAGCTCCTGCCGGGTCAGGCACTCGTCCGGGTGGGTGAGCGAGGCGGTGCGCCGCCGCGCCGTCCGGAGCTGATCATTCGGCGGACCCACCGTGGTGGGGTCGGGGTGATGGCACAGGTGGCGAGGATCCGGTCGAACGGGGGGTATCAACCGTCGAGTACGTAGCCGGCGCCGCGCACCGTGCGGATCCGGTCGGGGCCCAGCTTGCGGCGCAGGTACCCGACGTAGACCTCCACGACGTTGGAGGACTGTGGCCGGCCCCAGACCGCCTCGGCGAGCCGGTCCTGCGATACCGGCTCTCCTGGCCGGTTCGCCAAGGCGACGAGCAAGGCGTATTCGGTCGGTGACAGCGTCACCAACCGACCCGCGACGCTGACCAGCCCGAGAGCGGTGTCGACGGTGACCATCCCCGCGCGGAGCACGCTCCGGTCCACCGACAGCTGGTCGGAGACCCGCAGCCGCAGCCGGCTGACCAGCTCCTCCACCGGGAACGGGGTGGTCAGGTAGTCGTCCAGGGTGCACCGCAGTAGCGACACGGTGTGCTCCCGTTGCTCGCGGGAGGTCAGCGCGATGATCGGCAGCTGCGGAGCGATCCTGCGCAGCTCGCCGAGGAAGCCCCAGGGGTCCGGGCCGGCCAGCGCGACATCGAGCACGATCGCCGCGAGGGTATGCGCGCGGGCGGCGTCCAGCACCTCCGGGACAGCGTCCAGGGTCCGGGTATCGAACCCGGTGGACCGTAACGCTTGAAGCACCCGGCTCGTTGTCTGGCGCAGCGGCACCATGAGAAGAACCGGATGCGGTGGCCCAGGGGAAGTCCTGACAGGGGAGCCAGGGAAGGGCACTGTTGACCGCTGGTCGGGCTGCATCGGCGGCAAGGCTTTCGCGTCGTGCGGTGTTTGGGCAATCGATGGGCGGCAGAACTACCCGACCGGTCCAACGCGTGACTCGACACGGGGCCGGAGTCTGGTTGAGTGCCTGGCTCGGCATCCGGAGTAACGGACGTGCCGTTCGGGCTAATCGACGGGCGCTCGTCGCGCCGCACGGCCGGTGGGCGACCCCGGGTCGGTAACGCTCTCAGATTGCGCCGGCTAGGCACCCGCTTCTCCATACGGTTCGTGGCGTGCGACACCAGCTGGAAAGAACACTGTGGGCCGCGGCCTTCCTCGCTGTGCTCCTCGGGCCTGTGCTGCTGGCGGCCATCCTGCACGGCCCGCGGACCGGGGCCTTGTCGTCGGCTCAGCCGGCAGCGGACCGCTCGTCGCTGCCCTCCGAGCTCTCCGTCGGGATGGGGTTGCTCGCCACCTCGATGCTGGCCTGTGCGGTCGTGTTGCCGTCTCGGCTGCGCTCGTTGACCCGCACGCTCGGCATCGACGGGGTGCTCGGTATCCACCGGTTCGTCGGGTTGGCCGTTACCGTGCTGGTGGGCCTGCACGTCGTCCTGGTGGTGGCGGCGAACCCGGCGAACGTGGCCCTGCTCGACGTGCTGCACGCGCCCAACCGGGCTCGCGCGGCGCTCGGCGCCACCGTGGCGCTGGGTGCGCTGATCGCGCTGACGGTGCTGCGCAGGCGGCTGCGACACCGCTACGAGGTGTGGCGCTGGGTGCACGTGACGCTGGCCGGTACGGCGCTGGTGCTCAGTGGGCTGCACATCTGGTGGCTCCACCACCTGGTTCGGGATGCCGCGATGCGGGCCTTGTTCACCGCGCTGGCGTCGGGTGTGCTGCTGGTGCTGGCGTACCGGTGGCTGTGGCTGCCGGTCTTCGGTGCCCGCCGCGAGTACGTGGTCCGCGAGGTCCGGCCGGAGACCAGCACGGTGAGCACCCTGGTCTTGGAGCCCCGCCGGGATCGGTCCCGCCGCTGCCGGACTCTCGAGTTCGCCCCTGGTCAGTTCGCCTGGCTGCGCCTGAACCCCTCGCTCGGCGCGCAGGAGCATCCGTTCACCATCGCCTCCAGCGCTCATGTCGGGCTGTGGACCGAGTTCACGATCCGGCACAGCGGTGACTTCACCCGCGAGCTTCGCCTGCTGCAGCGGGGTAGCCGGGTCTGGGTCGATGGCCCACACGGCGCGTTCACCATCGACCTGCGGCGCACCACCGGTCTGGTGATGATCGCCGGCGGGGTCGGCATCACGCCGATGATGAGTATGCTGCGGACGCTGGCGCATCGCCGTGACCGGCGCCCGCACCGGCTGCTCATGGTCGCCCGGAGCATCGAGGACCTGCTCTTCCGCGCCGAGATCAGGCAGCTCCAGCAGCGGCTGGACCTCACCGTCGTCGAGCTGCTCCGCCAGCCGCCACCCAGCTGGACCGGCGCGTCCGGCGCCGTCGACGAGGAGGTGCTCACAGCGCTGCTGCCCGGCAGGTTCCGGCGCAACCAGCTCGACTACTACCTCTGTGGGCCACCCGCGCTGGTCACCGATGTGCTGACGGTGCTCGACGGGCTGGATGTGCCGCAGCCGCGGATCCACACCGAGCAGTTCGACTTCGTCTGACCTCCACTCCTCTCTGAGATCCCTCGACGGAGAAAGGTTTCTTCATAGTGCGCCCCCCGGTACCCCGATTCGTCCGATGGGCCGTCGCCCTGGCCATGGTCGTCGCGTTGACGGCTGCGGTGTTCCAGTACTGGGGTACCTCGCAGTACGGGACGGCAAACGTGCACAGCACCGCGCAAGACACAGGATGGGCGCAGACGCCGTGGGGGCCGCTGGGGCCCGCGGACCGAGACCTGCTGGTCATGGTCCGGCAGGCGGACCTGTGCGGGGGATCGAGCGGGCGGCAGGCCCAGCGACAGGGCAGCAGCGCCGCAGTCCGCGCCGTCGCCAAGCGCACCGGGGTGGACTACGGCGGCCTTGACAGCCAGGTTCGCTCCGTCGCCGGCAGGCTCGGCGTGCCGCTGCCTGACCAACCCACCGCGCAGCAGCAGAGCTGGATGAGAGACCTCTCCGCGCGGTCCGGCCCGGACTTCGACCGTATGTTCGCGCAACGGCTGCGCGTCACCGACGGTGCGATGCTGCCGGTCATCACCAGCGTGCGAGCCGGCACTCGAAACGAGCTGATCCGTTCGTTCGCGGCCAACGCGTCGGTGGTCCTCAGCCGGCACATGGAGGACCTGGAGGGCACCGGGCTGGTCGACTACTCCAGACTGCCCGAGCCGCCGCCTCCCGCGCGTGCCGCGGCTGCCGGCCCACCCGCCGGCCTGGAACAGCACGTCGACCAGGTGGTCAACGCCACGTCAGCCTCCCCGACCGGCCGCGCACCTGGCGGCAACGTGAACGCCACGGCCGCCATGGTCTTGATCGCCGCGCTGCTGGTCGTCCTCTGCCTGCTGGGGTCCACCGGCCGGCGGGTCCGGCGGGCCGGTTGCCCCCAGCACCGTGGCGGCCCTCATCGACGACGACACGCCGCCCAGCGTTGGTGAGCAGCGGCTAATGAACCGGTGGGTCGGGCACTGGCCGGCCGAACAGTCCCAGCAGGGCGTCCCGGTCGTCGTCGGCCGCACTGCGGTTACGCCGGCTGTGGCCGCAGGCCACGCACTGCTGCACCACGACGATCTCGCCGCCCTCACAGAGCGCTCCGACCGGCTCCATCGCCGCGCCACACTCGGCGGCCCGGTCGCCGGGGTTGACGTCGACGTGCCGAGACCAGAGGCAGCGCGGGCAGTGGTTGGTGTAGCCGCTGCCGCGCACCGGGGTCGCGCAGCGCAGGCAGGTGAAGTCCTCCCGGCGACGGGTGAACCGGGGCGGTCGCGTCATCGCCCGCCAGCATTCCACCTGTGGCCCGCTCCGTCAGCCCAGCGCTACGCTGGGTCGCTCACGCGATGGCACGGAGTTTGACGGGAGGGATCACATCATGATGCGGGTGGTGCGGGCCGCCGACAGGCGCACCTGGACGGTCCAGAGCAGGATCAGCTGGACCAAGCCGGCGATGGCCGACCAGTTCGAGCACGACATGGCCGCCGGTTACGTGTCCTGCGTCGCGATGCTGGGGGTCATCGTCGTGCTGACGCTCTTCGTGGTGTTCTGGACCCCGACGGGGGTGGTCATACCGGCCTGGTTCGTGCTGTTGATCCTGCTGGTTCTGCTGCTGCTGCCGGTGTTGTGGGCGATGCAACGGCCCTGGGTCATCACGGCGCACACCGGTGAGCCGATCGAGGCGGAGGGGGAGCACTGGGAAGGTATCGTGCACGGCATGGTTCCGGCCCGGGAGGAGACCCACCGGGTCGCCGATGACCTGAGAACGCGGGGCATCCCCGACGACGGCAACGGGCCGCTGTCCCGGTTGAGTCACTAGACTCCTCACCCGGCAGGCTCCTCATTCGGCGCTGGGCACCCGCATTCGGCCCCTGGCGCCTGCGGAGCATCCGAGCGGGGTGACCCGCTGTTGTCACCTGAGGGTGGGACCACGACTATGGTTTCGTGAGCCTGCTCGGTAACGCTGCGGTGGTGGCGGTCCTCGCCGCGGCGCTCACTGCCGGGCTGATGTATCGCATGCGGCGTCGGCGGCCCTTCGGCACCGATGCCGACCTCGCCACCTACCACGCGCTGCTCACCATGGCGCAGGCCTCGCCCCCGCTGCGGGAGAGGCTCTCCGCCGCCTCGGCGACCGGCGCGGCACCGCACCTGCGGGCATTGCTGAGCTGCCTCGCCGTCGTGCTGACCGACGACGAGGGCGGGATGCTGGCCTGGGATGGCGAGCCGGCGCATGACGTCGACGCCAGGCACCACGCGAACTGGGCCCACGAGGCCGCCACCGAGGTGCTGAGCACCGGTCGCCAGCAGGTCCGCAGCCAGCGTGAGATGGACTGCGGGCGCGCCAACTGCCCGGTCCGCGCTGTGATCGTCTCCCCGCTGGAGGTGGACGGCGGCATCGTCGGGACCTTCGGTGTGATCAGCGGGCGGGCCGCTGACCCCAGCGTGATGCGGGCCACGAAAGAGGTCGCCCGGTACGTCTCCACCCAACTCGAGCTCGCGGAGCTCGACGAGTCGCGGTCGCGGCTGGCCTATGCCGAGATCCGGGCGCTGCGCTCGCAGATCTCCCCGCATTTCATCTACAACGCGCTGACCACGATCTCGCACTGCATCAAGACCGACCCGGAGCAGGCTCGCGAGCTGATCATGGAGTTCTCCGAGTTCACCCGGTACTCCTTCCGCGCTGACGCGGAGTTCACCACGCTCGCCGAGGAGCTCAACAACATCGACCGCTACCTGATCGTGGAGAAGGCCCGGTTCGGGGAGCGGTTGCAGGTCAAGGTCCAGATCGCACCCGAGGTGCTGCCGGTGGTGCTGCCGTTCCTGGCGTTGCAGCCGCTGGTGGAGAACGCCGTGCGGCACGGGCTGGGGGGAGGGTCGGGCACCGTGTCGGTCGTCGCCGAGAACGTCGGGTCCGAGTGCGTGATCAGCGTGGAGGACGACGGCATCGGGATGGATCCGCACCGGCTCCGTGAGGAGATGACCGACTCCCACATCACCGGCGCGCATGTCGGGCTGGGCAACGTGCACGACCGGCTGCAGGCGGCCTTCGGCGACCAGTGCGGGTTGGTGGTCGAGACCGGGCCGGGGATGGGTACCAAGGTCAGCATGAAGGTGCCCAAGTTCAGCCGAGGGGTGCGCGCCATCGCTCCACCGGCGCCGAGCCCGCCGCGTTCGCAACCGTCGGTGAGCGCCTAGCGTGCCTCGCGCCGGCCGGTCTCCGTAGGCTTGCCGGATGGACGTCAAGGACCTGACGGCGTGGCTGTCGCTGCCCGGCACCCAGCGGGAGCGTGGCCCGGTGGTGGCTGCGGTGAAACTGCATGGCGTGATCACACCGACGTCGTCGCCGCTGGGGCGCGGGGTGATCAACCTGGCCACCGTGGAGTCTGCGCTGACCCGCGCCTTCGGCTACGACCGGCTGCGGGCGGTGGCGTTGTTGATCAACTCTCCGGGTGGCTCAGCCACCCAGTCGGCGCTGGTGGCGGATCGGGTTCGCGGCCTCGCTGACCACCGGCGCGTGCCTGTGCTGGCGTTCTGTGAGGACGTCGTCGCCTCCGGTGGGTACTGGCTCGCGTGCGCCGCCGATGAGATCGTCGCCCATCCCACCTCGCTGGTCGGCTCCATCGGGGTGGTCACCCAGGGCTTCGGGCTGCACGGTCTGCTGGAGCGCTTCGGGGTCGAGCGGCGGTTGTACACCGCAGGGGCGAACAAGGCCCGGCTCGACCCGTTCCTGCCCGAGCGGGAGGACGACGTGGTGTGGCTGCGCAGCATGCAGACCGAGCTGCACGGCATGTTCCGCGACTGGGTGTGCTCGCGCCGGGGTGACCAGCTGGCCACTGATCAGCAGGATCTGTTCACCGGCGAGGTGTGGACCGGCCGCCGGGCCCTGGAGCTGGGCTTGGTCGACCGGCTGGGCACGATGCGCGGGGAGATCGCCAAGCGGTACCCGGACGCGGAGATCATCACGGTGGAGGGACGCCGGCCGCTGCTGGCTCGTCTGGGTCTGGGTAACCTCGTGCCGGGTAGCGTCGGGCTGGGCTCCGCGGCGGCCTCGCTGAGCGGGCGTGGTGGCCCGGAGTCCGTGCTGGCGGTGCTCGAGGCGCTCGAGCACCGCGCCGCCTGGTCCCGCTTCGGTTTGTAGGCCCGGCCGAACACGTTCGGTACCGGGGCGGGCCACTAGCACGCCAACCGTGGACATCGACACCGGCCATGTGCAGGATTGGCGGTCGGGGGGTTGTTAGTGAGTACTGGACTGACGGAAAGGCGGTTGATGAGCGGCAACGACGACAACCCCGGGCTTGTCGTGCTCGCCGTGGACGACGAGCCGCATTGCCTGTCCATGCTGGTTGACGTGCTCAACGCCGAGCCGCGGATCGGCACCGTGCTGACGGCCGCGAACGGCGAAGAGGCGATGGAGATGCTGCGGCCCGCCAACGGGACGCCACCCCCCGAGGTTGACGTCGCGTTCCTGGACATGAAGATGCCCGGACTGGACGGCCTGGAGCTGGCCAACCTGCTCGCCAAGCTTCCCCACCCGCCGGCGGTCGTGTTCGCCACCGCCTACGACGAGCAAGCCCTCGACGCGTTCGAACTCGGCGTGGCCGACTACGTGATGAAACCGGTGAGCCGGGAGCGAGTGGCCAGCACGCTGCGGCGGATCGTAGCCGCCCGGCGTGACCCGGCCACCGCGGGCCCGGAGCAGGGCGGCGAGGACGAGGTCATCCCGGTCGAGCTCGCCGGCACCACCAAGCTGGTGCTGCGCTCGTCGGTGCGCTGGGTGGAGGCGCATGGGGACTACGCGCGGCTCCACACCGGCGAGGCCACCAGCCACCTGGTCCGCATCCCGCTCTCCCAGCTGGAGGACCGCTGGTCCGACGCCGGGTTCGTGCGCATCCATCGCTCTTACCTGGTCGCCCTGCCGTTGGTCACCGAGCTGCGCATGTCGTCGTCGGGTTACATGGTGCGGGTGGGCAGCGGAGACGACGCCACCGAGCTGCCGGTCAGCCGGAGGCACACCCGCGACCTGAAGGACCGCCTGGTGCGCGCGGCCAAGCAGGGTTGGACCTCCCGATGAGCGCCGGGCCATGAGCGCGGCCGCCCCGAATGACGACCTGTCGGAGGGCATGAAGCAAGCGGTCCGCGAGGCGCGTCGAGAAACGGCGCTGGCGGAGAAGGCCGCCCAGGCGTCCGCCGACCGGCCTAAGCCCGGCAAGCGGGAACGGGTCGTGCTCGCGGAGCGGCGCGGGAGCCGGCGGGTGGTGCGCACACTCGCCGAGGTGGAGGACCAGACCAGGGTCGGTGAGGCGCTGGTCCGCCAGCTGATGTGGGTGCAGCTGATGTTGTCGCTCCGGTTGATGCTGCTCACCGTGGTGGTGCTGGCGGGCATCCCGCTGGCGTTCCTGCGGGCGCCGTCGCTGGACACGATGACCGTCCTGGGCTGGCGGCTGCCGTGGTTGGCGCTCGGGTTCGCGGTCTATCCGTTCTTCGTCGTGGTGGCCTGGTCCTACAACCGCGGCGCCGCCCGCAACGAGCAGGCCTTCGCCGAGTGGGTTGAGAGCTGAGCACAGGCGTGCCCGACCGGGCTGACCTCTACGTCGCCATTGCCGCGATGGTGACGATCGCCCTGTGGACCCTGCTCACCAGACTCTACGGGACGAGGGCCCGGTCGACCTCGGACCTGCTGCTGGCCTCCCGGACGATGGGGCCGCGGGTGAACGCCGCGGCGATCTCCGGCGAGTACGTGTCCGCGGCCTCCTTCCTCGGCGTCGCCGGGTTGGTGCTCAAGGGCGGGGTGGACGCGCTGTGGTACCCGGTCGGGTTCACGGCGGGCTACCTTGCGCTGCTGTTGTTCGTGGCGGCGCCGCTGCGCCGGTCCGGCGCCTACACGCTGCCCGACTTCGCCGAGGCGCGGCTGGGCTCGGTATGTCTGCGCCGGATCTGCGCTGCCTTCGTGGTCATCATCGGCTGGCTTTACCTGGTGCCACAGCTGCAGGGGGCCGGGCTCACCCTGCATGCCGTCGCGCAGGCGCCGAGGTGGGTCGGCGCGGCGGTGGTCATGGTGATCGTGACGTTCAACATCTCCACCCGGTGGACGTCCTCGATCACCCTCGTGCAGGCCCTCCAGTACTGGGTCAAGCTGACCGCGCTGGCCGTACCGGTCTTCGTGCTGCTGATCCACCACGCCGCGGACGCCCAGGGGTTCCGTGACTCGCCGGGCGCCGCGGCGTCACCGCATTTCTTCCATGACGTCGACATCTCGCTGGATCACGATGTCGTCCTGGAGGTCACCGAGCCGGTTCTGGTCACGGTGGCGGGAACGCAGGACGGGCGACCCACTCGGGGGACGGTGCGCTGGGTACCGGGTGAGCACCGCTGCGACAAGGGCACCATGCTGCACTTCGGCGCGGGCAGCCCGGTCCCGGTGGTCAGCGGCGCCGCTGTCGACAACGGCAGCTGGCTGCGCCCCTGGGGCCATGGCAGCCACCCGTTGCTGGCCGCGTACTCGCTCATCGTGGCGCTCCTGCTGGGCAGCATGGGACTGCCGCATGTCCTGGGTCGGTACTACACCCATCCCGAAGGGGCGGCGGCGCGCCGGACCACGCTGCTGGTGCTGGTGCTGCTCGGGCTGTTCTACCTGTTCTCGGTGGCTTCGGGGTGGCTCGCCCGGCTTTATCTCCCGAACCTGCTGGTCGCCGGGAACACCGACGCCGCTGTGCTGCTGCTGCCCCGCGCGGCGTTGGGCGGGTGGCCGGCGCTGCTGCTCGGCGGCCTGATCGTGGCTGGGGCGTTCGCCGCCTTCGTGTCCGCCGCCACCGGGCTGGTGGTGAGCGTCGCCGGGGTGCTGTCCACCGACGTGCTGCCCCGTCGGCTCCGGAACGTCCGGACGGCCGTCCTGGCCGCCTGGACGGTCCCGTTGGCCTTCATGCTCGCCGTGTCCTCGCTGGACCTTGCCCAAGGGGTGGGACTGGCTTTCGCGGTGGCCGCCTCGTCGTTCTGCCCGCTGCTGGTCCTGGGTATCTGGTGGCGTGGGCTGACCGACGCCGGTGCGGCGGCCGGCATCCTGCTCGGTGGTGGGGTGGCGTTCGTGGCGGTGCTGCCCGCCGCAGCCGGCGTGCTGCCGCCGGGGTGGCAGGCGGTGGCGGCCCAGCCAGCCGCGTTCACCGTACCGCTGGCCTTTCTGACCATGGTCGTGGTGAGTCGCCGGACCAGGGACCGGGTCCCGACCGACGTGTCACGTATCCTACTGCGGCTGCACGCACCGGACCGGTTGGGCCTGTCCGGGAATCGGCAGCGGGGCCGACCAGGGGCCCGGGTCGGGACGGCTGCGGGTGCGCTGTCCCGGATACGCCCTGGCCGGCACCGTCGGTGACCACTGGAACACTCGAACGGTCCAACATTGCGATGCGTGCTGGTGAACGCCTAACGGCTAGGGTGTCCCGGTCCTCAGCACGCACGTAGCATCTGCATGATCATTATGACTGCCTTGGAGGGGTTTACATGAGCACCACCGCGTCCGTCGGCGGTGCCGACAGTCGGTCCGTCGGCGGTGCCGGCAGCGGGCATCCGGTGGACCCCTGGGTCGCCGCGCATACCAGTCCGGAGTTCGCCGTCCTGCGCAAGCGGCTCCGCGCCTTCGTCTTCCCGATGACAGCTTTCTTCCTGGCCTGGTACTTCCTGTACGTCCTGCTGGCCGCGTTCGCCCCGCACCTCATGGCCATCACAGTGGTCGGCAACATCAACATCGGGTTGATCTTCGGCTTGCTCCAGTTCGCCTCCACCTTCGCCATCACGACGATCTACGTCCGGTTCGCGAACCGCAGCCTCGACCCGGTCAGCAGCCGGATCCGCCGGCAGCTTGAAGGAGAGACCTGGTGACCGGAGAGCTAGCCCAGGGCGCCGTGGGGGACCCCCTGCTCAACGCGGGGATCTTCGTCTTCTTCGTGCTGGTCACTCTGGTGATCGTGTTCCGGGCCTCGCGCCGCGCCAAGACCGCCGCCGACTACTACGCGGCCGGCCGGTCGTTCACCGGCCCGCAGAACGGGGTCGCGATCTCCGGTGACTACCTGTCCGCGGCGTCGTTCCTGGGCATCGCCGGGGCCATCGCGGTCTATGGTTACGACGGTTTCCTCTACTCGATCGGGTTCCTGGTCGCGTGGCTGGTGGCTCTGCTGCTGGTCGCCGAGCTGCTGCGGAACACCGGCAAGTTCACCATGGGTGACGTGCTGAGCTTCCGGATGCGCCGGCGGCCGGTGCGGGCCGCCGCGGCCGTGTCGACGCTGGTGGTGTCGTTCTTCTACCTGCTGGCCCAGATGGCCGGCGCCGGTGGTCTGGTCGCGTTGCTGCTCAACGTCGAGGGCAGGGGAGCCCAGGCGCTGGTGGTCGCGGTCGTCGGGCTGCTGATGATCGTCTACGTGCTGGTCGGCGGGATGCGCGGCACCACGTGGGTGCAGATCGTCAAGGCCACCCTGCTGATCATCGGCGCGGGCATGATGACCGCGTGGGCGCTGGGCTCGTTCGGGCTCAACCTGTCCGCCCTGCTAGGCGAGGCGGCGGCGAGGTCCTCGCACGGGCAGGCCGTGCTCGCGCCGGGCCTGCAGTACGGCAAGAACACCACAACAAAGATCGACTTTGTGTCGTTGGGGCTCGCGCTGGTGCTGGGTACCGCCGGGTTGCCGCACATCCTGATGCGCTTCTATACCGTGCCCTCAGCCAGGGAGGCCCGCCGCACGGTGGTCTGGGCGATCTGGCTGATCGGCATCTTCTACCTGTTCTCGCTGGTGATCGGCTACGCCGCCGCGGCGCTGGTGGCCGGCGGTCCGCAGCGGATCGCCGGCATGCCCGGCGAGGAGAACTCGGCGGCGCCGCTGCTGGCCTACCAGCTGGGCGGGGAGGTGCTGCTGGGCTTCATCTCGGCGGTGGCCTTCGCCACCATCCTCGCGGTGGTGGCGGGGCTGACGATCACCGCGTCGGCGTCGTTCGCGCACGACGTGTACGCCAACGTGGTCAAGCGGGGCAACCTGGACCCAGACCGTGAGGTGCTGGTCGCCCGCATCACCGCCTGTGTCATCGGCGCGCTGGCGGTCGGAGGCGGCATCGTCGCGCTCGGCCAGAACGTCGCCTTCCTGGTGGCGCTGGCTTTCGCGGTGGCGGCCTCGGCGAACCTGCCGACGATCCTGTACTCCCTGTTCTGGCGGCGGTTCAACACCAGCGGCGTGCTGTGGAGCATGTACGGCGGTCTGACCAGCTGCGTGCTGCTGATCGTCTTCTCGCCGGCGGTGTCGGGCACGCCTAAGTCGATGTTCCCCAGCCTGGACTTCGCGATCTTCCCGCTGCGCAACCCGGCACTGGTCTCGGTGCCGCTGGCCTTTCTTCTCGGATACCTCGGCACCGTGCTGGGCAAGGGTGAGGCCGCCGAGGAGGCGAGGTTCGCCGAGATGGAGGTGCGCGCGCTGACCGGAGCCGGCGCTGAACGGTCGCAGGCAGCCGAGGCGGCGCTCCCGTCGCGGCCCAGGCCGCCGCTCGACACGACGCCCTCCGGTAGTACCCCGATCATCCCCGCGTGGTCCGCGCCGGCACCCCTACACCGCGGCCGCCGGCGGCGGATCGTCCTCGCCACCGGGGTGATGGCCGGGGTGGTCATTCTCGTGGTCGCCGTCTCCATGACCCGCGTGCTGGCGTCGGCACCGCCGGGCGCGGACACCACACTCCAGCTCGGACCCAACACGGTGGCGGACGTCGGACCGGAGGTCGCGATACCCGCGCTCGGCGCCACCATCCCGGTGGGAGGGACTCCCGGCTTCGTCGCGGTCTCCCCGAACGGCCGGCATGCCTACATAGCCAACGGGAACGCTCGGGTCGTCACCGTGGTGGACACGGCGGTCAACCAGGTGACCGCGACCATCCCCATCGCGGCGGGCCCACCTCAGTTCCTCGCCTTCGCGCCGGACGGTCGCACGCTCTACGTCACCGTCTTCAACGACCAGCGGACGGTTCATGCGATCGACGTGCTCGACACCGAGTCGAACACCGTGATCGCCACAATCCCGCAGCCGGCGCGCCCGTATCTCCCGGCGGTCAGTCGGGACGGTAAGCGGCTCTTCGTCCCGAACCACGACACCGCCTCGCTGTCGGTGATCGATACCGACACCAACTCCGTCATCACCGAGGTCAAGGTCGCCCCCAACCCGCACTGGGTCGCGTTCTCCCGCGACGGCCGTCGGGCCTACACGGCCAACCACGAGTCCAACCTGGTCTCGGTGATCGATACCACCACCCTCGAGGTACTGGCGACCATCCCGGTCGGGACCAGCCCGCACAGCATCGCCGTACACCCCAACCTGCCGCTGGTCGCCAACGTGAACTACGGCGCCGACACTATGTCGGTGATCAACACCGTGACCGACAGGGTGGTGGCGACCGTCCCGGTCGGGCGCCACCCGCAGGACATCACCTGGGCTCCGGACGGGCGCTTCGCCTACGTGGTCAACGAGGGCAGCAACACGGTCACCGTGATCGACGCTCGGACCAACCGGGTCACCGCGACCATCCCGACCGGGGCCGGCCCGACCAGTATCGCGGTGCTGCCCAACGGCCGGCAGGCCTACGTAAGCGACCTCAGCAGCGGAACCCTGACCGTCCTGGAGCTCACCGGCTGACCCGTGAGTGGCGATGCGAGTCATCACTCGCATCGCCACTCACGGGTCAGCTGATCTGTGGCACGATTGGCGCTTATGACCTCTCCGGTCCCGGCCGTGTCAGTGGCCGACGTGCCTGAGCTCGCGGCGCTGCTCGACGTCCGCGAGGACGACGAGTGGGCGGCCGGACACGCGCCGGCGGCCGTGCACGTTCCGATGGGGCAGGTGGCGCAGCGGCTCGACGAGCTGGCCACGGTGTTCCCCGAGCGCCCGGTGCACGTGGTGTGCCGCTCTGGGGGGCGCTCGGCACGCGTCACCGCCTACCTCACGCAGGCGGGCTGGGACGCGGTGAACGTCGACGGTGGGATGCGGGCCTGGGCTGCCGCGGGTCGCCCCATGGTGGCCGAGTCGGATGCGGCACCCCGAGTTCTGTAGTCCCGCATGTCCACCCCGGCGGATGAGCAGATGCGCGCACTGGCCGCTGTGGCGGTCCCGCTGCTGGGGTTGACCGCCGCGCTGGTGCTGCTCACCGCGGGCGCCGAGGCGTGGCGGTACGCGCTTCTCCTGGACAGCCGCACCGACGCTGTGCCCGCCGGTCCGCTGCATGCCAGCGATGCGTTGGTGGTCACCGGCGGTGTGGTGTCGCTGCTTTTCTCGGGGCTGGCCGGCGCGGTCACGGTGGGGTGGCTGGTGCACGCCAACGCGGCCGCGGCCCAGGCCGCCGCGGTCACCCCAGCGCGGTCGGGTTGGCGGTTGGTGGTGGCGGTCCTGGTGCCGGGGCTGAACCTGGTGGTGCCGGGTGCGGCGCTCGCCGAGGTGGAGCATGCGGCGCTGGGCCAGGATCCGAACCGTCGACCGCACCCCTCTCGGCTGGTCATCGGGTGGTGGGTGATCTGGGTGGTGGGGCTGGTGCTGACCGGCACCGCCGCCCTGTGGAACCTGCGCGGCGGTGTGCAGGCCCGCGCCGACGGAGTGCTGCTGCATGTGGCCACCGACCTGGTAGCCGGGGTGGTCGCGATCACCACGATCATGGTGGTACGGCGCCTGACCCGCTTGCTCAGCCCGGTGAGACCAACCGCAGCCCCCCGCATGGTGGTAGTCCGCGTGCCTGGTGCCACCCCCTCCTGAACCCCCCTGCATTCAGCGGGCTCAGCGTGGTTTCGTGCGTCGAATAACCCCGTTGAGCCCGCTGAATGCCTACGGTAACCAGATGATGTGGCTGTGCAGGAGTGCGTAGCCGACGAAGGTGACGGTGTCGAGGAGGGCGTGCGCGGTGATCAGGGGCCATAAGCGGTTTGTTCGCTGCCAGAGCCGACCGAACCCCAGGCCCATCACCAGGTTCCCCAGGAAACCGCCGAACCCCTGGTAGAGATGGTAGCTGCCGCGCAGTGCCGCGCTGGCGAGCACGGCGCCACCCTCACCCGACCCCAGCTGGCGTAACCGGGTGATCAGGTACCCCACCACCAGCAGCTCCTCGGCCAGTGCGTTGGCCACCGCCGAGGCGACCAGTACCGGGACCCGCCACCAGGTGTCGGCCAACGCGGAGGGCAGCACGGTGAGGTTGAGACCGGCCGCGTGGGCCAGGAGGTACAAGCCCAGCCCCGGCACGCCGATCACCGCGGCGAGCCCGACGCCGAGCCCCGCGTCCCGGCCGGTCGGCTGGCGACCCAGGCCGAGATCGCGCGGTGCGATACCGCCGCGCCACAGCAGGTAGCCGCCCAGAGCACCCCAGGCCAGCAGCTGGGTCACCCCGGTGAGCTGGTAGGCGAGGTCCAGCAGCTCGGTTCTGCGCACCGGCGCGTTGATCGCCACCGACTGGTCGGCCAGGGACCCCGGCGCCAGCAGCGCGTCCAGCAGCGCCAGCAGGCTGCGCAGTCCGGACAGTCCCAGGGTCACCGCCAGGAGCACGACGATCTCGACGACCAGCGCCCGGCGCTGCTGCGGGTCAGTGACCACCGCGGGCTGCTCCGGCCGCGACGGGGCGAGCCACCGCCGTACCCCCGCGACCCGCGTGCTCACCCCCTGACGCTATCCACCACCTCCGGCACCCCTGTACTCGCCTGTGTACCCGCCCACATCGCCGAACCCGCCGTATCACCGAGCCCCGCAGTGCTCGGCGTCCCCTCACCGCGCGTATCGTGAGCGCGTGTGGCGGTTTGTGCTGGCCCGGCGGTGGTGGGTCGGGCACCTGCTGGTCGCGGCATGTTGTGCGGTGTTCGTCCGGCTGGGGCGTTGGCAGTGGGACCGGGCGCGCTCCCCCACGGGGGACTGGCAGAACCTGGGCTATGCGCTGCAGTGGCCGTTGTTCGCGGTCGTGCTGGCCCTGGCCTGGGGCCGGTTCCTGTGGCTGGAGCGGCACCGCGCCCCCGAGGCGGGCCCGCCGAGCCGCGAGACGGTGCCCACCGCGAACCCGACCCCACCGGTTCCTCGACGCCCCGCCTACCCACCGATCCGGGAGGATGACCCCGACGATGAGCTCGCCGCGTACAACGCCTACCTCACCCGGCTCGCTGAGCAGGACCGGCGGTAGCACCGAGCAGGTCGCGGCCCGGTTGGCCGCCTACCGGACCGCCGCCTACGCCACCGGCGTGATGCTGCTCGTGCTGACGGCGGACGTGGTGCTGCACTACGGCTTCGGGGACCATCGGCTGGCCTGGAGCGCACCCGTGCACGGCTTCCTCTACATGGGCTACCTCGTCACCACGGTGTTGTTGGGCACGTCGGTGCGGTGGCGGCCGGGGCGGATGGTGCTGGTGGCGCTGGCCGGCACGATCCCACTGATGTCTTTCGTGGCCGAGCGCAGCGTCACCGGTGAGATACGCGGACGGTCGGCCGCCGCACCCGAGTAGGAAGCCCAGGAAGGAACCAGGTGCGCGCTGACCGGCGCCCGGCGGACCCGGCTAAGGTGCGTCGAGTGTCGACGGTGCTGAATCTGCATCCCCCCGCTCCGCCAGGTGTCCCACCCCTGCTGGCTCGGCTGGTCGATGACGCGGCGCTGTTCCCGCCGTCCGGGGCAAGCGTGGTCGACGCGGTCAGGATGCATCTCGCCGCCCGTCGTGCGCCCTACGCCGGGGTGGTCGGTTTCCTACTGTGCCCGATCTCGCGGCTTGGCGCGCTGGTGAGTGCGTTGCGCAAGGCTCGTCCCACGCGACCGGTGGCCTTGTCGCTGGTGGCCGACACCGGTCTGGGCGGTCTGCCCAAGGCCATCTCCACCGCGCTGGACAATGCGGAGCTGGTGGATCTGCGGATGATCGAGGTACCGGCGCCGTCCGATGTGGACTCCACGTGGTTGGTGCAGCTCACCGAGTTCGTGCCGGACGACGTGGTCCGGGTGGTCGAGCCACGCCGCGGCAGGCCGGAGTGGCTACAGGGGGTGCGCCGGGTCGCCGAGGCCGGCTGCTGGCCCAGGCTGCGGTGCGGCGGCAAGTCCGTGGAGTCTTTTCCCAGCGTCGAGGAGGTGGCCGACTTCCTGGCCATCGCGACCGGCACCGGCCGGCCGTTCAAGGCGACCGCCGGGCTGCACCATGCGGTTCGCCATCACGACGAGAGCACCGGGCTGACCCACCATGGGCTGCTCAACATGCTGGTCGGCACCGCCCATGCGGTATCCGGTGCCAGCGCGCGCGAGGCACTGCGGTGCACCGACGGGGCGGCGTTGGCCGCTGAGGCCGGCGCGCTGTCCGAGGACAGCGCGCGAGTCGTTCGCGAGGTGTTCGCCTGCTACGGGTCGGTGTCGTTGACCGGTCCGGTGGCCGACCTGGTCCGGCTGGGACTGCTCGCGAACCCCGAGCACCGGCCGGCGTCTCGAGGATGATGCGCGCCATGCCCGTCACCGCGTACCTCGGACCCGAGGGAACCTTCGCCGAGCAGGCGGCTCACGTGCTGGCCCCCGGTGACGAGCTCCGTTCCGCGGCGTCGGTGCATGCCGCGATCGGGGCGCTCCGGGCCCGTCAGGTGGACGCGGCGTGCGTGCCGGTGGAGAACTCGTCGGAGGGTTCGGTGCCGGCCACGCTGGACGCGATGACTGAGGGTGAGCCGGTGCTGGCGGTGGCCGAGGCCGTGTTGCCGATCCGGTTCAGCGTGCTGGTCCGTCCGGGTACCGGCGCGGCTGATGTGCGCACTGTGGCCACCCACCCGCACGCTGCGGCCCAGGTTCGCGGCTGGCTCGGCACGCACCTGCCGAGTGCGGCGACGGTGCTGACCGCCTCCACGTCGGCTGCGGCCCTCGCGGTCCTCGACGGCCAGGCTGACGCCGCGGTGTGCGCCCCGGTCGCGTTACAGCGCTACCCGCTCGCCGAGCTGGCCGGCGGGGTGCACGACACGGACGAAGCAAAGACCCGGTTCCTGCTGTTGCGTCACCCGGGGGAGGTGCCGCCGCCTACCGGCACAGACCGCACCTCACTGGTCGCGGTGACCATCGACCGGCCGGGTGCGCTGCTGGAGGTGCTCGCGGAGTTCGCCCTGCGCGGGATCAACCTCACCCGGATCGAGTCGCGGCCGATGAAGGCCAGGTTGGGCGAGTACCAGTTCTTCCTGGACTGCGAGGGCCACGTGGCGCAGGACGCGGTCGGCGACGCGCTGGCCGAGCTGCGTCGGCGGTGCGTCTGGGTGCGCTTCCTGGGCTCCTACCCCCGGGTTGGGGCACCCCGTCCCGGTCCGAACCAGGCTGGGTTCACCGCCGCCCGGGAGTGGCTGCGCGCGGTGCGCGCCGGACGCAGCGCCTGAGGCCACTGCGGCGTGCGCGGAAACTGTCAGGGTCCGATGCCACGATGAGCCGGTCCCGTTCACGACGTTCCGAACCCGGAGGCACACCGCATGCCTGGACTCGTCGCACCGGTAGCTGATGAGCGCGAGGCGCTGCTGGCCTACCTCGCCCAGCAGCGCCTGGTACTCCGCCTCACCGCGCACGGGCTGACAGATGATCAGGCCCGGGCGACCCCCACCGCGAGCCCGCTCAGCGTCGCGGGGCTGATCAAGCATGTCGCGCGCGTGGAGCGCGGGTGGATGTGCACTGTCCGGCGGCGCGACCGGGAGTGGTCGGTGGAGAAGCACCACGCCGGCTTCCGCCTCGAGCCGGAGGAGACCTTGGCCGACGTGCTCGACCTGTACGACCAGGCGGCGAAGGAGACCGACGCGATCATCGCTGAGATCGCCGACCTGGGGCAGGCAGTGCCAGTCCCACCGGGCGTGAGCTGGTTGCCGAGCGATGTCACGGCGTGGTCGGTGCGGTGGGTCCTGCTCCACCTGATCGAGGAGACCGCCCGTCACGCCGGTCATGCCGACATCATTCGGGAGTCGCTGGACGGTGCCACGGCCCTCCCGCTGATGGCTGCCGCTGAGGGCTGGCCCGCCAGCCCGTGGGTGCAGCCCTGGGAGGCTCCGAACCTGAGACCATGACAGCCCAGCAGTCACTCTTTCGTGTAACGTGGCCGTCGTGCCCGCCCTCTCTCTCAAGCTCGTGGTTCGTCGCCACGTCGACTATGGGCGCACTCGCAGCATGATCTGTATGTCGGCCTGACCCTGCCCGACCCGCCATCAGCCGGGCGTGTGGTTGCGCCGTCTCGCCGCCTCGTGCCGCCGCGACGTCACCTCGCGCCCCCCAGACGCCGAGGACGCGCTCGTCATGCCAATTCGCCCCCGAGCAGTCATTCGCCCCCGAGCAGTCGTCTGTCACAGAGCAGTCGTTTCTCGCAGAGCAGTCGTTTTTCACAGATCCATCGTCGTACGTATCATGGCCGCCCTCATCGCCCTCTGGGCTCTTGTGCTCACGGCGGGGTGCGGCGGCGGTGACGGCGGGGTCGGTGCGGCGCCGGGCCCAGCGCCTAGCGTGCGCCTGGGCTACTTCGCCAACGTCACGCACGCCGCCGCCATCATCGGTGTCAACCAGGGCTTCATCGCCAGGCAGCTCGGCGGCACCGCGCTGGAGACGCAGATCTTCGACGCTGGTCCCGCCGAGGTTGAGGCGTTGTTCGGCGGTAGCCTCGATGCGGCGTATGTCGGCCCGAACCCGGCGATCAACGCCTTCGAGCGCAGCGATGGCAAGGCGGTCCGGATCATCGCCGGGGCGACCTCCGGCGGTGCGCAGCTGGTTGTCCGTCAGGGCATCAACACCGTGCAGGACCTGCGGGGTAAGACGCTGGCCAGCCCGGAGCTCGGTAACACCCAGGACGTGGCGCTGCGCGCGTGGCTGACCAGCCACGGCCTGCGCAACAGTGTGCAAGGTGGTGGGGACGTCACCATCACGCCCACCGCCAACGCTGACACCCTCCAGCTGTTCAAGTCGGGCAAGCTCGACGGCGCCTGGGTGCCCGAGCCGTGGGCGTCCCGGTTGGTGCTGGAGGCCGGCGCCAAGGTGCTGGTCGACGAGCGGGACCTGTGGCCCGGCGGCCGGTTCGTCACCACGCAGCTGATCGTCCGCACCGAGTTCCTGGACCGTTACCCGCAGACGGTCGAAGCCTTGCTACGGGGACACGTGGAGGCGGTGCAGTGGGCGACCCAGCACCCCACCGAGGCCGGGGCGGTCGTGAACAACGCCATCAACGCCCTGACCGGCAAATCCTTGAAGCCGGAGGTGGTCGACCGCGCCTGGCGGAACCTGACGGTCACTGACGACCCCATCGCGGCGTCCCTGCAACGCAGTGCTGAGAACGCGGTGACGGCGGGAGTGGCCACCAAGCGGGTCGACCTGCACGGCATCTATGACCTGTCGATCCTCAACCGGATCCTCACCCAACAGGGCCTGCCGACCGTGTCGGCCGACGGGCTCGGGAAAGAGTAGCGAACATGACACATCCGACTCTCCAGCCGGCACCCACCCGCCGAGCACCGGCTGCGGACGAGCAGGCATCGATGCCGAGCGCCGGCGTCCGCGTCACGCAGCTCACCCAGGTCTTCGAGCGCGACCGCCCACCGGTGTTGGACCGGATCGACCTGGACGTCGGGCCCGGTGAGTTCGTCTGCCTGCTCGGTGCCTCCGGATGCGGGAAATCCACCCTGCTCTCGCTCATCGCCGGCCTTGACGCCCCCACCTCCGGCAGCATCGAGGTCACGGTGGGCGCTCCGGCGCTGATGTTCCAGGAGCCTGCCCTGCTGCCGTGGCTGACCGCGGCCGGCAACGTCGAGCTGGCGCTCAGGGCGCGCGGCGTGGGCCGGCGTGAGCGCCGAGCCGAAGCCGCGCGGCTGCTCACGCTGGTGAACCTCGCCGGGCAGGACCACAAGCGGGTGCATGAGCTCTCCGGTGGGATGCGCCAGCGGGTGGCGCTGGCCCGCGCGCTGGCCCAGGACAGCCGGCTGCTGCTGATGGACGAGCCATTCGCCGCGCTCGATGCCATCACCCGTGATGCGCTCCACGAGGAGCTCACCCGGCTGTGGTCGGAGCAAGGGCTGTCCATCATCTTCGTCACGCACAACGTGCGCGAGGCCGTCCGGCTGGGGCAGCGGGTCGTGCTGATGAGCTCACGGCCCGGCCGGATCGTCCGGGAGTGGCGCCTCGAGCTGAGCCAGCCTCGGGCGATCGAGTCCCCGGGAGTGAGCGCCCTGGCCACCGAGATCACCCATCACCTCCGAGCGGAGATCAGCCGCTATGGTCGTTGACGACGAGACCATGCCCGCTGCGGGCACGACACCGGCGGTCGAGGACAGCCGGGCCTTCGAGGCCGGGCTGGATGCCCTGGAGATGCCCGCCTTGCCACCGCGGCCCGGGCCTGGGACGGTGTTCCTGCGATCGGTGTTGCCCCCCCTCGTCGCGGTGGTGGCGTTCATCGCGCTCTGGCAGCTGGCCTACAGCGCCGGGCTCAAGCCGAGCTATGCCCTACCCGGCCCACGTGACGTGCTGGCGACATTGGGTCAGACGGTGCGCGATGGCCGGGCCGCCGAGGCCATCTCGATCAGCGTGTCCCGGGGGGCTCTGGGGTTCATGGCGTCTTTGGTGGTGGGCACCGTGCTCGGGCTGGCGATGTGGCGAAGCCGGTGGCTACGGGCCGCTCTCGGTCCGTTCGTCAGCGGGCTGCAGAGCCTACCGTCGGTCGCGTGGGTCCCCGCGGCGATCATCTGGTTCGGCCTGTCCGACGCCGCCATCTACGCGGTGGTGCTGCTCGGCGCCGTCCCCTCCATCGCGGGCGGGCTACTCGCCGGGTTCGACCAGGTACCACCGTTGCTCGACAAGGTCGGCAGGGTGCTGGGACTGGGTGCCGTCGGCCGGCTTCGGCACGTGCTGCTACCAGCGGCGCTGCCGGGATACCTGGCCGGTCTCAAGCAGGGCTGGGCGTTCTCGTGGCGATCGCTGATGGCCGCCGAGCTCATCACCTACTCGCCCGCGCTGGGCATCGGACTGGGACAGCAGCTCAACATCGGCCGGCAGCTGAACGCGATGGACCTCGTGATCGCCTCGATCTTCCTGATCCTGGCGGTCGGAGTCGCTATCGAGCTCCTCGTCTTCGCTCCCCTGGAGCGCCGGGTGCTCCGAGCCCGGGGTCTCACCGTCGCCCGCGGCCGCTGACCGCACGAACCGAGTGATCAACCCTACTGTCGCCGAGTTCGACAGCGGAGCTGTCTGAAGCTGCCGAGCAGCTCCGTTGTCGAACTCGGCGTACTGAGTGCACCCGAGATCGGGACCGGCGATTCATGGGATCCAGCTGTTGGGACAGGACTTCGCCGGGGCCTGGCCTCCCACCCCTGTGTTGTCCCAGGTGGACTGTGACGCCATAGTGGAAGTGGGCGCTGGGCATGGTGGGATCTACTGTGAGACTGATCGGGACGGGGGTTCTGTCCGCGCTCAGGGACGGTTCCTGAGGTCGGACACGATCGAGGCAGGAGCACATGGCAGCACACCTGTTGAGGCTCAGGGACCTTGCCCCGAACACAGTGGGGGACATCCTGCGCCAGGCGGTGGAGATCAAGGCCGATCCGGCGCGCTTCCGGCACGCCGCTGACGGCCGTGGCCTGCTCATGCTGTTCGAGAAGACCTCGACCAGGACGGCACTGTCCTACCAGTCGGCGATCGCCCGAATGGGCGGATACTCCGTGGTGCTCGACTGGCACAGGTCGAACTTCCCGATCACCCCGGTCGAGTATGAGGCTCAGTACGTCTCGCGGAACTCCGACATCATCGTGGCCAGGCTCCGCTCGCACAGCACACTGCGCAGGCTCGCCGGCAGCAGCCGGGTCCCGGTGATCAACGGCTGCGACGACCGCTACCACCCCTCGCAGGCCCTCGCTGACTTTCTGACGATCCTGGAGGTCAGTGGCCGGTTCGACGGGGTGACCCTGTGCTATGTCGGCGTACACAACAACGTGGCGAACAGTCTGGTCGAAGGCTGCATCGCGCTGGGTGTACGGCTGCTGCTGGTGACGCCACTGATCCACGAGAGTGCGGTCGACCAGGAGCTGGAGCAGCAGGCGCTGGCTAGTGGCCTGGTCGAGCGCAGGGACGACCTAGCCTCCGCCGCGCATGAGGCCGACTTCGTCTACACCGACACCTGGGTCGACATGGAGTACTTCAACGACCAGGCGTATGCGGAGGAGAAGGAACATCGGATCAAGCTGATGATCCCGTTCCAGGTGAACCGGAGGAACTTGGGCGGAGCGGATCCGTGGATCATGCACGACATGCCGATCCATCCGGACTATGAGATTTCCGCCGACATGGTGGAGAGCGAACGCTCCATCATCTACCAGCAGGCCGAGAACAGGATGCACGCGCAACAGGCGTTGCTGCTGCATCTGTTGGGAGCTACCAGGTCGAGCGTCGAGAGCTGAGGTGGCTGATCAGGTTTTGTCGGCTGGGGTGTCGCGGCGGCGACGGAAGACCTTGGGCAGGCGGCCGGCCATCCGGTTGAGGTCGGAGACACTGTCCAGTAGCTGGTTGAGGTCGGGGCCGGTCTGGTCGAGGCGATCCAGCAGCGGCATCACGTCATCGTCCATCGCGTTGACCAGGCGCGGTAGCCGGTCGATGAGCTTGACCAGGGCGTCGACCTCCTGTGTGTCGGTCGTCTCCGCCAGCCGACGCAGCGCCGGCTCCAGGCGGCGCAGCGGCTCGGAGTAGCTGGCCATCAGCGGCGCGGCGGTCGCGGTGATGGTGCTGGCCTGCTCGATGGCCACAGCGGCGGCACCGACCGTCTCGCGGGCGGCCAGCACTGCGCCCTCGGCCTTGGTGGCGATGCCGTTGATGCGGTCGATCAGCTCGTCGGTCCGGGTTGTGGCCGAGTTCACAGCCGCGAGCGTCTGCTCGACCTCGATCACCATCGTGACCACCCGACGCGGCAGCGCCACCAGCGCCGCAGTGGCCTCGAGGACGGTGCTGGCCGGTCGAGTCACCAGGTCCGAGAGCCAGCGCAGCGAACTCATGTCCACGTTGTACCGCCCCCGGTTTCGACAAACCCGGCTCGAGCGGTCATGAGCCGGCCCGGGACCGCTGCTGCCCCAGCAGGATGCCGAGATTATAGGCGGCGCTGGTGTTGCCGGCTTCGGCGGCGGTGCGGTACCAGCTTTCCGCTCCGTCGAGATCGCCGCGCTGCTCCAGCAGGACGCCGAGGTTGTTGGCGGCGCTGGTGTTGCCGGCCTGCGCGGCGGTGCGGTACCAGCTCACCGCCCCGTCGAGGTCGCCCCGCTGCTTGAGCAGTAGGCCGAGGTTGTAGGCGGCGGTGGTGTTGCCGGCCTGCGCGGCGGTGCGGTACCAGCTCACCGCCCCCTCGAGGTCACCCCGCTCTTCCAGCAGCAGGCCGAGGTTGTTGGCGGCATCGGTGTTGCCGGCCTCGGCGGCGGCCCGGGACCACCGCACCGCCCCGTCGAGGTCGCCCCGCCGCTTGAGCAGTAGGCCGAGGTTGTAGGCGGCGGTGGTGTTGCCGGCCTGCGCGGCGGCGTCGTACCAGCGTGCGGCCTCGTCCAGCGCGCCGCGCTGCTCCAGCAGCCCACCGAGACCGGCGGCGGCGGCCAGGTTGCCGGCCTGCGCGGCGGCGCGGTACCACCTCACCGCCTCGTCCAGCTCGCCGCGTCCCTCCAACAGCACGCCGAGGCCCGCAGCGGTTGTGGTGTTGCCGGCCTCGGCGGCGCGGCGCCACCAGGTCTCCGCCCCGTCGAGGTCGCCGCGCTGCACCAACAGCTGGCCCAGGTTGTTGGCGGCGGTGGTGTTGCCGGCCTCGGCGGCGGTGCGCCACCAGGTCTCGGCGTCGGCTAGGTCGCCGCGCTGCTCCAGCAGCCGGCCGAGGTAGTTGGCGCCGTCGGTGTTACCGGCCCGCGCGGCGCTCCGGTACCAGGTCTCAGCGTCGGCGACGTCGCCGCGCTGCTCCAGCAGGACACCCAGTCCGGTGGCGGCGGCGGTGTCGCCGGCCTCGGCGGCGGTGCGCCACCAGGTCTCCGCCTCGGCGACGTCGCCGCGCCGCACCAGCAGGACACCCAGTCCGGTGGCGGCGGCGGTGTCGCCGGCCTCGGCGGCGGTGCGCCACCAGGTCTCCGCCTCGTCCTGCTCGCCGCGTTTTTCCAGCAGCACACCCAGTCCGGTGGCGGCCTCGGTGTCACCGGCTCGGGCGGCGGTGCGCCACCAGGTCTCCGCCCCGGCGAGGTCACCGCGCCGCACCAACAGCCGGCCGAGACCGGTGGCGGCGTCGGTGTTGCCGGCCTCGGCGGCCGCGCGCCACAACTTCTCCGACTCATCGAGCTCACCGCGCTGCACCAGCAGCATGCCCAACGCGGCCGCGGCGTCCGGGTCACCGGCGTCGGCGGCCTTTCGCCACCAGGTGGCCGCCTCGTCGAGGTCGCCGCGCCGCACCAGCAGCACACCCAGGTTGAACGCGGCCTCGGTGTCGCCGGCCTCGGCGGCGGTGCCCCACACGGTCTGCGCCTCATCGAGCGCGCCGAACTCCACGAGCTGCACGCCCGCCTCATACGGATCAGACTCGGTGATCGTCGTCGCGTCGAATGCCTGCGCCTGCTCGTGCCTCGGCGTCCGCTCGTCCCTCTGTGCCTGCTCGTCGCTCTGCGTCTGCTCGTCGCTCTGCGTCTGCTCGTCACCGTGGGCCCGCTCGACCCAGTGTTGCAGCGTCCCGGGGTGCACCCTCAGCTTCTCAGCGACCCGACTGATCGCTTCGGGCTGGCCGCCACCTTCCCGACGGGCCTCAAAGACCATCCGCACAGCGCGCTGCCGAAACTCATCAGAGTACTTCCCCGGCGCCGACATAATCTACATTCTCGCAGATAACGGCCGTCACCTCGACTAAAAGCACTCGGCTCAGTCCGCGCAGCTCCTGGTGATCTTCTCGATCTCGGCGTCGATGTCGACGGCCATGCCCTCACTGCCCAGCGGGATGACGTCGATAGTGGCCTCGACGAACTCCCGCAGCAGGTCGCGGTCCACCTCCAGCACGGCGTGCCCGTCGGGTGAGCGGATCTCGACCAGGGTCACCTCCCACTCGCCCATGGTGGCGGGGCGCACCCGCACGTCACCGATCCCGGCGGGAGCGTGCAGCCCTTCCACGAGCAGATCACGGGCCAGCACCCAGTCGACGAAACGGTTGCCGCGGGTCTGGATCTCGACGGTCACCGCGAAGGGGTCGTCGGTGCAGTAGGTCCAGCGGGTCACCACGGGTGCCGCGGCCTCATGCAGCAGCGCGAACATGTCGTGGGCAACCGCCTCACCGCCGTAGCTGGTCATCGTGGGCCGCCTCTCCGTGTGGTTCGGACTCGATGCGTACCGAGCCTGTGTCGCTCTCCGGTTGATCAGTGGGAGTTGATCAGTGGGAGTTGATGTGCTCAGTAAAGACATCGCCGAGGGGGGTCCCTACGTACCACCGGACCCCCACATTCACTCCAAGTGATGTACCTGGGGAGGGCGTACGGGTCACAGGCCCAATGACCGGCCGACTACTTCCTTCATGATCTCGGTGGTACCACCGTAGATCCGGGTGACGCGAGCGTCGACGAAGGCCCGGGCGATGGGGTACTCGAGCATGTAGCCGTAGCCGCCGTGCAGCTGCAGGCAGGCGTCGAGCACCCGGCCCTGCAGCTCGGTGCACCACCACTTGGCCTTGGCGGCGTCGGCGACGGTCAGCTCGCCATCGTTGAGGGCCTCGATGCAGCGGTCGGTGAAGGTCTGCGCGATGTCGATCTCGGTGGCCATCTCGGCCAGCCGGAACCTGGTGTTCTGGAACGACCCGATCGGTTGGCCGAATGCCTTGCGGTTCTTGACGTAGGTCAGCGTCAGCTCCAGCGCTGCCCGCGCCCCGGCCACCGCACAGACGGCCATCGACAGGCGCTCCTGCGGTAGCCGGTCCACCAGGTGGGCGAACCCGGCACCGTGCGTGCCGAGCAGGTTGGCAACCGGTACACGGACGTCACGGAAGAACAGCTCGGCGGTGTCCTGGGCGTGCTGCCCCAGCTTGGCGAGATTGCGACCGCGCTCGAAGCCTTCCATCCCGCGTTCCACCACGAGCAGGCTGATACTCCGACCGCGTTGCCTCGGGTCGGTCTTCACCGCAGTGATGACCAGATCGGCGTTGATGCCGCTGCTGACGAACGTCTTCGATCCGTTGAGCAGGTAATGGTCGGACCGGCGCACCGCGGTGGTGGTCATGCCCGCCAGATCCGAGCCCATCCCCGGTTCGGTCATCGCGATGGCCGTGATCAGTTCCCCGGAGGCGATCCCCGGCAGCCACCGACGCCGCTGCTCCTCGGTGGCCAGGTCCAGGAAGTAAGGCAGGCAGATGTCGTTGTGCAGGGTCAGCCCGAGCCCGGCGCCCGCTGCCCCGGCGACCATCACCTCCTCGCCCAGCACCGCGTTGAACCGGAAGTCCGACACCCCGCCGCCACCGAGCTCCTCCGGGATCGCCATCCCGAGAAAACCGGCCGCACCGGCGGTGGTGAACAGCTCACGGGGCACGATGCCCTCGGCGTCCCAGGCTGCTAGATGCGGGGCGATCTCCTTGCTCACGAAGGCGCGAACGCTCTCCCGGAAGGCCTCATGCTCAGCCTCGAACAACCGACGGCGCATGGGCCGATAGTCCTCCTGGTGCGCTCGCCGCGCCGCGACTCCCGCCCGCCGCGCCCCCGTTCATGCCCCACATCACCACAAGTGATCACTTAGTGCGCGTGCATGCCCACCCACAGGTGTCACCAACCCATCACCAGACGTCACTTGTGGGTGAATACCGGATGCGTACCAGGCACGAAGAGTTGTATTGTCTTCACTTCAGAGATGGACGCCAGCATAAGAGGTGATGCATGGTGGATCTACTCACCGATGCTGGGGGAGGGCGGCCCGCAGGGGTAACGCTCGACGGTACCGGGCTGGTGCACGAGGCGTTGTTCCACCGTGACGAGCAGGACTACGCCATCGACATCGCGCGGTTCCTGCGTGAGGGGCTCGAGTCGTCCGAGCTGGCGCTGGTCGCGGTGCCAGGGTCGCGCCTCGACGTGCTGCGGTCGATGCTGGGCTCCGATGGCGAGGGTGTCCAGTTCGTGGACATGGCGCAGGCGGGTCGTAACCCTGGCCGGATCATCCCCGCTGTGCTCTATGCGTTCATCCAGGCGCAGCCGGGGCGCCGGGTCCGCGTCGTCGCCGAACCGATCTGGCCGGAGCGCTCCGCCGCGGAGTACCGCGCCGCGGTGCAGCACGAGGCTCTCCTCAACATCGCCCTGGCCGGCCACGAGGCGACCATTCTGTGCCCGTACGACTGCCGACGGCTGGGCGCCACAGCACTGGCGCAGGCCCGGCAGACCCATCCGGTGCTGCTCGAGGGGTCGCGGCGGGCGCTCAGCGCCGAGTACCGGGACCCGCGCGCCGTCGCCGACGAGAGCCTCCGATTCCTGCCCGACCCTCCAGAGCTGTGGGGTGACATGCTGGTCTTCAGCTCCTCGGCTGACCTGCCGGGCATCCGGGAGTTCGTCGAGGGACGGGCGCTGCGGGCCGGCCTGCGGGTCGATCGAGTGACCGACCTGTGCCTGGCGGTCACCGAGGTCGCCACCAACACACTGGTGCACACCCATGCCGCAGGTGTGCTGTCGCTGTGGCAGGACTCGCAGACCGGCACCCTGGTCTGCGAGATCAGCGACAGCGGCCAGCTGCGCGACCGGTTGGTCGGCCGGATCCCGCCGCACCGGTCCCAGCCGCATGGGCACGGGCTGGTCCTGGTCAACGAGCTCTGCGACCTGGTGGAGATACCCACCGGAAGGATCGGCACCGGCACCACGGTCCGGATGCACATGGCGCTGGGGTAAGACACCTGCGGTAGCCCAACGTCAGGCTCCGAGTGGTAGTGCTTCGTTCAGCCTTGGCCGCCATGGGGCATCGGGCGAGTGTCGAAGACGTTCCCGTAGGCCAAGCCGATCATTGACTTCGGCGAATGGTGTGGCGGTGAGGCCGAAGCGTTCGTAGGACGGTCGGCCCTCGTTGTTCCAGAAGGTCGCGACCTCCTCGACGCGGTCCATAGCCGTTGGGGGCCGTACTGGCGTACAGGGTATCCGCGCGGTTGCCGTGGTAGCGACTTCCGCGCGGGAGCCGTCGCGGGCGAGGAGGAAAACCGCCACCGAGTGCCCCGTGGACATCGGCGAGGATCAACGCGTCGGGTGCGGCCTGGTCGAGCCAGGCGGCGGGATGGCGGGTACGGCGCAGGTGGCGATGATCCGGTCATACGGGGCGCCCGGTGGGTATCCGGTGTGACCGTCGACGGCGGCCAGGGTCGGGGTGTGACCGTTGGCGGCAAGTCGTTCGCGAGCGAGGTCGACGAGTTCGGGGTCGATGTCCACGCAGTCCGCCGCCGTTGGTCGCCTCAGAAAGTCGCGGTCCTAGATCTTGGTGGCGACCGGTACATACCAACGTCAGATCGACACGAAGCACACGCCCTTCACCGGACCGAGACGTCCTCTGATGTGGACCTTGGCCAGGCGCATCGCGCCTGCGGGACTTCAGGCGGCGACTTCGACCGTTCGCCCTCGGCTGGTCGAGGGTGGCACGGGCTCACCGGCGTCGTGCAGGCCCTCGATGTGGAAGGCGATCGCGTCCTGCATCTCGGCCGCACACTCGTCGATGCTGTCACCGGTCGCCACGACGCCCGGGAGGTCGGGGCAGTAGGCCGAGTAGTCGGTCGAACCGTCGCCCTCGATGATGATCAGATAGCTGATCATGTTTCCTTCCTCTTCCCAGCCGCACCGGTGCTGCCAGTGTTGCCCCTGAGCCCGGCCTGCTTCAAGATGCCGCTCAAGGTCCTCGGATGCAGTTCGTCGCTCGGCTTTCCCGGGACTGTCACCAGACCGGACTTCGTCGGATGCCTGTACTGACGGTGCGATCCACGGGTTCGAGTCAACTGCCAGCCGTCGGATTCGATCAGCTTGAGCACCGCTGAGACCTTCGTCGGTCAGGAAGGCTGACAGGAGGTGAGAGTGAGTAGCCTCAGGATCACCAGAGGGCATCGGCAGTGTTGATCTTAAGGACGGGACGGTAGGGGACGCTCCGTAGTGGAGGCCCGGCTTCACCGAGTATCTATCGCGCGAGTGGGTGCACGCCGACTGTGGTGTGCGCGTCGGCCGGCTCGGCGTGGACGCGGTCGCGCACCCGGGCGAAGGCGTCTTCTACCACGGGGCGGCCCGATGCCGGCCAGCTGCATGCAACGGCGCTACGGTGCCGGCATGACCACGATCCAGGTGCGCCATGTACCTGCGGAGACGCACGCGGTGCTACGGCGCGTCCTGGTGAGCGCCTTGGCGGACGATGACGTCGACGGGGATCTCGCCCGCGGCCGGTTGCCGGCCGATCCCGATCTGCACGCCCCATCGTTAGTGGATCTTGAAGTCCTGTCGGTGCTGCGCCGCCGCACGGCCACACCCCACTTTCGACGATCATGCTGCGGTTTCACCGCGGTGAACCCCCTGACACGGAGAAGTGCCGTTGCGGCACTAGGAGCGCTGACCGGTCAGGTCGTCTATCGCCTGGTAGATGCGCTGGTCGGAGATCGGGTAGAGGGTGCGCAGCTCCTGGGCGAAGTAGCTGACCCGCAGCTCCTCGATCATCCAGCGGATCCGTTGCGGCTCCGGCCCGTCGCCGAGCCGGTCGCGTAGCTGCTGGTAGGCCTGGGTGACGGCGCTGATCCGGTGCATCCAGTTCCGGTCGCGGTCGGGGTCGCGGGGCAGCTTGTCCAGCTGGCGCGCGATGGCCTGCAGGTAGCGGGTCAGGTCGGGTAGCCGCTGCGCGCCGGTCGTGGTGACGAACCCGGGCCCGGCCAAGGCGGCCAGCTGCGCGCGGACGTCGGCGACCGCGGCCGCGAACACCGGCACGGTGAGCTCGGCCAGTCGCGCCTCGACGGTGTGCGCGAGGGTCAGGATGCGCTGGACGTGGGCGGTCACGGCGCGCGCCGCGTCGGCCAGCTCGGCGTGCGCCCGGTCCCGCAGCCGGGTGAAGCCGTCCTCGTCGCGGGGCGGTCCGCCGCAGGCGGCGATCAGCGCGTCGACGGCACAGTCGACGCAGTCGGTCAGCAGGGCCTCGGTAGTGCCATCGGGGTTGCGGGCCAGCACCAGCCTGGCCCGCGCCTCGAGGCCGCGCTGGACCGACTTGACCAACCCGGGCACCGCCAGCAGCACCAGCCGCCGGGTGCCCGCCCACATGGCGCGGCGCTGCTCGGCCTCGGTGGGCAGGAGCGCGACGGCGACGGTGTCCCCCTCGTCGACCAGCGCCGGGTAGGCGGTGACCAGATGACCGGCCTGCTCCTGCTGGTGGACCTGCGGCAGCGTCCCGATATCCCAGCTGCGCAGGCCCCGGCGTTGCAGACCACCGACATCCGCGCGTGCCACGGTGGCCCGCAGCCGCGGCTGCACCTGCTGGGTCAGCGCGGTGAGATCCTTGCCCCGCGCCAGGGTCGCCGTACCCTCGTACACCCGGAAGGTGATCGTCAGGTGGTCCGGCACCTGGTCGAGCCGCCAGTCCTCACGGCGCACCGGCACGCCCGCCTGGCCGAGCTCGCGCTCCAGGGCGTCCAGCAGCGGTTCACCGCCGGCTGAGCCGGCAACCAGGCCACCGTAGGGCGTCATCCGGGCCAGGAGGGCCTTGGCGCGCTCGGGCACCGGCACCAGCCGCCGGCGCAGCGGCTTGGGCAGTGACCTGAGCAGCGCGACGAGGAGCTCCTCCCGCAGCCCGGGGACCTGCCAGGTGAAGGGGGCGGGGGTGAGCTGGTTGAGCACCGGCAGCGGCACGTGCACGGTCACGCCGTCAGCCTCGGCACCCGGTTCGAACTGGTAGGACAGCTCCAGCCTCAGCGTGCCGTGACGCCACGAGTCGGGGTAGTCCGCCTCGCTCACGCCCTGCCCGGTGACCAGCATCAAGGGGTCGAAGTCGAGCAGCCCCGGCGGGGCCACGCCGGCCGTTCGCCACCAGCTGTCGAAGTGCGCGCCCGAGACGATCTCGGCGGGGATACGCTGGTCGTAGAAGTCGAACAGGGTCTCGTCGTCGACCAGGATGTCGCGCCGACGGGCCCGCTGCTCCAGCTCCTCGACGTCGTCGAGCAGCGCCCGGTTGGCGTGGAAGAAGGCGTGCCGGGTCTCCCAGTCACCCTCCACCAGAGCGTGCCGGAGGAACAGCTCGCGGGACAGTTCGGGGTCGACGCCGGAGTAGTCGACCTTGCGCGACGCCACGATCGGGATGCCGTAGAGCGTGACCTTCTCGTAGGCCACCACGGCGGCGCGCTTGCGTTCCCAGTGCGGCTCGCTGTAGCCGCGCTTGACCAGGTGGCCGGCCAGCGGTTCCACCCACTGCGGCTCGATCCGCGCGGCGATCCGGCCCCACAGCCGGGAGGTCTCCACCAGCTCGGCGACCATCACCCAGCTCGGCGGCTTGCGAAACAGCGCTGACCCGGGGAAGACAGCGAACCGGGCGCCGCGGGCGCCCAGGTAGTCGCGGGTCTCGGGGTCGAGCATCCCGATATGCGAGAGCAGCCCGGCCAGCAACGAGACGTGCACCTGTGGTGGCTGCGCGGGCTGGGGCGCGGGGTGCGCCGGCATCCCCAGCTCACGAGTGATCCGGCGCAGCTGCCCGTGCAGGTCCTGCCACTCCCGCACCCGCAGGTAGTGCAGGAACTCCGCCTTGCACAGGGTGCGGAACCGGGTGGAGGACAGCGCCCGCTGCCGCTCGTCGAGGTGGCGCCAGAGGGCGAGCAGGCTCAGGAAGTCGGAGTCTTCGCCGGCGAACCGTGCGTGCTGGGCGTCGGCGGCCGCCTCGGCGTCGGCCGGGCGCTCCCGCGGATCTTGGATGGACAACGCCGCCACGATCACCAGGACCTCATCCAGGCACCCGTTGTGCTGCGCCGCCACCACCATCCGGGCCAGCCGGGGGTCCAGCGGCAACCGCGCGAGGGTGCGCCCCAGCCGGGTGGGCTCCATCGTGGACATCTCCAGCGCGCCCAGCTCCCGCAGCAGCTGTACGCCATCAGAGACCTGGCGGCCCTCCGGTGGGTCGATGAACGGGAACGCGGCCACCTCGCCCAGGTTCAGGGCCGCCATCCGCAGGATCACCGACGCGAGGTGGGTGCGCACGATCTCCGGCTCGGTGAACTCCGGTCGCGACTGATAATCCCGCGCCGAGTACAGCCGGACGCAGATGCCGTCCGCGGTGCGTCCGCACCGACCGGCGCGCTGGGCGGCCGAGGCTCGTGAGATGGGTTCGATCGGCAGCTGCTGCACCTTGAGCCGGCGGCTGTAGCGGGAGATCCGGGCCGTGCCGGCGTCGATCACGTACCGGATGCCCGGTACGGTCAGCGACGTCTCCGCCACATTGGTGGCCAGCACGATCCGGCGCGCGCGGTGCGGCTGGAAGACCCGGTGCTGTTCGGCCGCCGACAGCCGCGCGTACAGCGGCAGGATCTCGGTGTCCGGTAGCCCGAGTGCGTGCAAGGCGGCCCGGGTGTCGCGGATCTCCCGCTCACCGGAGGTGAAGACCAGGATGTCACCGGGACCCTCACCGCGCAGCTCCGCCACCGCGTCGCAGATCGCCTGCGTCTGGTCGCGGTCGTCGGTGCTGTCCGGTGAGTCCGGGCCGTAGGGGCGGTACCGGATCTCCACCGGGTAGGTACGGCCGGAGACCTCGATCACCGGTGCCCCGTCGAAGTGCCGGGCGAACCGCTCGGGGTCGATGGTCGCCGAAGTGATGATCACTTTCAGGTCCGGACGGCGAGGCAGCAGCCGCTTGAGGTAGCCCAGCACGAAATCGATGTTCAGCGAGCGTTCGTGCGCCTCGTCGATGATCAATGTGTCGTACTGCTCCAGCGTGGGGTCAGACTGGATCTCGGCCAGCAGGATGCCGTCGGTCATCAGCCTGACCAGGGTGTCCTCGCACGACGTGTCGGTGAACCGCACCTTCCAGCCGACCACGCCACCGAGCGGAACGTCCAGCTCCTCGGCGATGCGCTCGGCCACCGTGCGCGCCGCCAGCCTGCGCGGCTGGGTGTGCCCGATGACGCCCCGGACGCCGCGGCCCAGCTCCAGGCAGATCTTGGGAAGCTGGGTGGTCTTTCCGGACCCGGTCTCCCCGGCGACGACTACCACCTGGTGGTCCCGGATCGCCGCGGCGATCTCGCCGGTGTGCCGGCTGATCGGCAACGCCCGCGGGTAGTGGATCCGCGGCACCGAGGCCCCCCGGCGAGCGACACGGCGCGCGACCCGCGGATCGGCCGACGATTCGCGCACGAGCAGCGATCTCCTTATCGCGCGGGAACGGAGCCGGCTGGGCGCCGGGACCATTGAGCCGGCCCCATTACACACCCTAGAGCACTAGTTACTCGTGGGTCACAAATCGCTACAGTGGTGACGTGCAGCTAGCCTATGACCGCTGCGGCGCGGGGCCGCCGCTGGTTCTGCTGCACGGGGCCGGGCACCGGCGGCAGGGGTGGCTCCCGGTCCGGGAGCGGTTGGCCGAGCACCGCGAAGTGATCTCCCTGGACCTTCCGGGCTTCGGTGAGTCCCCCCCACTGCCGAACCACCTGTCCTACGGCCTGGACACCGCGGTGGTCGTGCTGAAGGAGTTCTTCGCGGACCTCGGGCTGGACCGGCCTCATGTGGCGGGGAACTCGATGGGCGGCTTGATCTCCCTTGAGCTGGCCCGGTACGGGATGGTCAGCAGCGCGACGGCGCTGTCCCCAGCGGGACTGTGGAGCCCGATGGAGCGGCGCGTGTCGCTGAGCATGGTGCGATCGGTGCACCGCACCGCGCGGTACATGCCCCCGAAGGTCGCGGTCCGGTTGTCTCGGTCGGCGGCCGGGCGCACCCTCATGTGCGGCGTGCTGTTCGGCCGTCCGGACCTGCTCGAGCCGAGGGTGTTGCTGGAGGACATGCGGGCGATGATCGACGCGGTGGGTTTCCGGCCCAGTCTGGCGGCCGGCGAAGAGATCATCTTCACGGGTCGGGTGTCCGACGTGCCGGTGACCATCGCCTGGGGATCGCGGGACCTGGTGTTCCGGCGGCCACGGGCCGCCTCGGTCACCCGGCTGATCCCGCACGCCCGACTGCTGCGGCTGCCCGGCTGCGGACACGTACCGATGAACGACAACCCCGAGCTGGTGGCCCACGTCCTGCTCACCGGCAGCGACGACGAGGAGCCGCAGCCTCCCCTCAGGTAGCCCACCGTCGCTACCCAACCATGTGACTCATGTGACGAGATACCGACGCAGATGCGCAGCAATGCACGACGCGAGCCCGACGGGCACGGCGTTGCCGATCTGTTTGGCGATCTCGATCTTGGATCCGCACCAGGTGAACGTGTCAGGGAAGTCCTGGAGTAAGGCCGCTTCGAGGTGTGTGATGACACGGTTCACTCTGCGTCTGCGGTTGCCGGGCTCCCACTGCGGGTGTAGGTACTGACCCTTCTCGGGCTTGAAGAACTCGGTCCGGATCGTGAGCGATGGTGCGTCCCAGCGCATCCGTCCCATCACGTCGGTAGTGCCGGTCGCCTTGTTTCGCCAGCAGTTCGGCAGCAGCTCGTCCGGCAGGTCGAATCGTCCCCCGCCCGGGGGCACACAGTCGTACCTCATGAGCGACAGCTCCCGCGGTTTACGGCCGAAGTGAAGGTCGAGCCCCGTGAACCGGCCGGGCACCGTCTCACCGAAGAAGGTCGTCCGCGCCTCGGGGAGCTCGGTTGTCGACGGCCGTTCGGGTAACCTGGCGATCCGCTCCTGAACGGACGTCCACGGCCTCAACGCCCCCGACGGGACCTTCGCGTGCGTCGGGGTAGGCAGCGGGATCCGGCCGATCCGAGAGCCGATGACGATCGTGCGGAGCCTACGCTGTGCCACACCGTAGTCCGCCGCGAGCAGCAGGCCGTAAGACAGCTCGTAGTCTTTGATCGTGCCGTGGTCGACTTCGCTGCGCAGCAGCTGGAACTGAGGGCTCTGCATGAACCGGTCGACGTTCTCAATCACGAACACCTGCGGATGCGCGTGCTGCACGACGCGTAGGTACTGCTTCCACAGCTGGTTTCGGGGATCGTTGACATCACGGCTGCCGAGATTGGAGAAGCCCTGGCAAGGAGGCCCGCCGATGACCACGTCGGCTTCGGGGATCGCGCTGTCCGGGAGCGCGGCGATGTCGCCCCAGTAGGTGTGGCCTTCGCCGAAGTTCGCCGCGTAGGTCGCCGCCGCGGGGAGGTTCCACTCCACGGACAGGACCGGGTCGAAGCCGTGACGGACGAAGCCCGCAGTCATGCCGCCGCAGCCTGCGAACAGGTCGATCATCGTCAACGTTCTCGACACGTCGGTCATGCTATGCACCCACACCGACGGTGACCGCACGGCACGCCGCCTCTAGGCTCGGCATGTGGCAGCGGACTCATGGGCATCGTCACCCGGGGCACGGGCGAGCATGCAGTCCAACCGGGGTCGCGATACCAAGCCCGAACTGGCCCTGCGCTCCGCCGTCCACGCTCTGGGACTCCGTTATCGCGTATCAGCGCGACCACTTCCGCAGGTCAGGCGCACCGCGGACATGGTGTTCAGCTCGGCGCGAGTCGCTGTGTTCATGGACGGTTGCTTCTGGCACGGCTGCCCCGAGCACCACACCGTCGCTGCGACCAACGCCGCGTTCTGGGCGGAGAAGGTTCTCACCAACCGGGTACGAGACCGTGACACGGACCGCAGGCTCGCTGACGCAGGGTGGACCAGCATCCGGGTGTGGGAGCACGAAGACCCGCACCAGGCTGCTGCCAGAATCCACAGGATCGTGAACGAGCGACGACCCAGCGGCAAGCACGGCGACGGCGCCTCCACGAGCCGAGGGTGAGGTGCGCCGGGCCGTCGACGTGCCGGTGATCGTCACCTGTGGGTCTCCTCACCAGGCGGCGATCGTCTCCACGAGGTCGTCGTAGCTCAGCAGACGTTTCTGCCCGATGCACTCGTCCCATGCATCGACCTGCTCATCGTTGCCCTCGGCATCAATTGCAGCCGCCAGCGCCTCCAATGCGACGTGGTACACCGCGTCGACCTCCCCGGTACCTCGAGCGATTGACGCGAGGCGTGACGGTAGCGGCTCCGCCGTCACCGTCACGAGGTGGGGTTGACGACCTCTGCGGTGTCTGATCATCTGATTGAACTCGTGGCGGATGTTCTGGACTCGGTCGCTGCGAATTGTCCACTTGCATGATATCGCGGCGTGCAGGAAGGGTTTCTTGCCAAGGATCGACGTGTCCTCCAGGCCGATCGTGACGTCTGGTTTGATGAGGTAATCCTTGCCGATCGTGATACGCAATTCGGGATTCGCGTTGACCAGTCGGTCGAGCTCGTTGAGGTGCTCGTACTGCGCGAAGGAGGTGACTACCTGTCCTCGTCGAACGTTCCAGCGCCGTCCTGGCGCGCGCACGGGCAGCCTGTCGGCGAGATCCGCTGCGACCAACTGCTCAAGCGGTCCACCTGGGTTCAGCGGAACATCAGACAGGACTCCACGGGTTACCTCGAGGTTATCGAGCATGCCTGCGGCCAGTCGCATCGACTCGGCGCTGTCCACGTCTGCGCAGTTGGGTACGTGCGCCCAAGCCAGCTTGTTCTTCGGTTCACCATCCCGCCTCGGGCTGTCCTTCCAGCCGAGCAGACGAGTCGCGAACGTGGCGCTCACCATCTTGCTCCCGGGTTCGTGGCTCATCCCCTGGCGTCTTTACGTTGCACGACCATACCCATATCGACGAGTCCGCTCATACGGCCCCTTCAACGGGGCCGCCCGGCTCGATTCCCACCGGTCGCGTGGCTCCCGGACCGGCTTCACCGTGCGCTGAGCTAGCCAGTCCAGCGAGCGTGTCGATCCCCGCGCTCCGGTGACGTGGATGCGCGAGCCCTCGGCGGCGAACGACCGCAGGTGGGCAGGTGGCACGGTCGTTTCAAGATCATTGGTTCGGAGCTTGCGCCAGGATTTCGATTCGCCCACCTTGATCACACCCCGATACCGCCCCGGTGGGCGCGATCCACCAAGGAATATCCACCCCCTGCCCGCACCCGGTGACAGGGCTCCGGCAGAGTCTCATCTCAGCGGGGAGGTGGGGAGCCCTGGTCGGCTCTCACTCTTATACCTCGCCGCTGGGCATGGCTGCGGGTCACGGGTGTTCCTGTGGCTCTGGCGGGGCCGTGCACCCGGTGACAGTGGTCCATCCCCGCACCGAACTCGCAATTGATGATCTTGAAACGGCCGTGGGGCAGGTGGTACTCGGCCGGCTCGCCATGGTCGGTGCGCCGCAAGCCTGTGATCGTCACCGTGTGCGGCACGGCCCTTCCGGCGATGCCATCGGAATGTCATCCGTCGCAGGCCGTGACGGATTCCTCGGATGAGTGCCATGACGGTCCGATGACTCGGTCAGCCTTCCACGCGGGGAGGCTGGCGAACTAGTCTCCCGGCCGATGGCAATGATTAGGCCGTCTTCGGGGATGCCCGCGAAAAACTCCCTGAGTCAGGTTCGCGCTCGGCTGAGCGCGCCGGTGACGGTGTGGCTTCATGACCCCATTGTCAATACCCCTCTGGAAGGCTCGTCGACGCTGGTGGTAACATCCTCCGCGAGTCTGTTCCGCGGAAGGAAGAGGTGCAGCACGGTATGGCGCAGCGTATGGTTCGCTTCTCGGACTTGACCAATAAGATCATCGATGACGACGCTGTGGTACGCGTCGTCATCGAGCAGCACCCGGCGCTCGGCGATGGCCCGGTGGAGATCGAGGTTGCCGAGGACGAGGTTGAGCCCATCCGAAAGGGTGCGCTGAGCGTCGTCAGCCTCAAGCTTTACCAGGGTGACGGGTCAGAGCCGGAAGCCGTCACGATGGAGATCGAAACGTTCAACAAGCTTGCCGGCGGTGTCGATATGGTGGACGTCATCCGGCGAGCAGAACCGGCGTACCCACCGCGCAGGTACGCTAGGCCCGCCCCGGCGGCGGCGACTGAGAAGCTGGACTACTCGGTTCTGGAGTATGCGGGCAGGCCGCATCGAGGTAAGACCACGGAAGCCGAGAAGGAGACCGTGCGCAGCAACCTGCCTGCTGTCAACGAACGGCTGAGGCGCGACGGCGTCCGCACCATCGATCTGGACAACGCGGAGCACGTGGCGCGATATGGTCTTGAAGCTCTGGTCGAGGAGACCGGGTACGTCCAGCAATGACCGGCGCCTGCTCGTGCCTTCTTGCCCACAGGTTGGTTTCGTCGAGTTCACGGCGCCCCGGCCACGTCGGTTCCGCGGCGTCTGTGTGAGGCTTCACTGACTCGAGGAGCCGCGCAGCGCGCACACTCCGGAGCAGTCGGCGCAGGGAGTGGCGCAGGACTCCGCCGCGGCGGCGGATGACTCGGCTGGTGCGGCGAGACGCCGCTTCTCGTCCTCGGTCAGATGACCGATCTCGCGGGCGATACCGGCGAAGACCACGTCGCTGAACGCCGCCGTGCCGGACGCCTCGACGAGGCCGCACCGCCCAGCCAGCAGGTCATCGACCAGAGTGTGAAAGTCGTCGTTGTCGCTGTGCTCACGCAGCAGGGTGAGCGCGTCTCGAAGCTCCTGGGACAGCTCCGGGTCCCCGCACCGGCCGTCCGTCATGGGCCCCTGGTCAGGCATCGCTTCTCCTTGGTGGACGGTCGCCCGCGTCAGCATGGTGTGGCGCGACCCGGCATATCGCGGCGCACACCACGACGTCGGCGCACACCATGACGTCATTGTGCACGTCGAGCATCTGACCGGCTGATGCGCGCCACCGCTCCTGCCGTCGAGGCACCGGCGTCAGGTAGCGGACCGGGCCGGTGGCGCCTAACGCCGGCGAGCGTACTCACCGGTGAGCTGGGCCTGGGCCAGCACCTTGCCCGTGAGGGCCTGCGGTAGGTCGTTGCGCGGGCTGGCACCCTCGGCGAGGCCGCTGGGCTCCGACAGAGCGAGCAGGGTGAAGACGAAGCGGTGCGCCCGCCCGATCGGGGGGCATGGTCCGGCCCAGTCCGTGCGGCCGTAGTCGTTCTTGCCGCCTACGGCCTCCGCGGGCACTTTCCCCTCCTCCAGCCCTCCACTGGCGGGGTTGAGCCCGAAGAGGACCCAGTACACCTGGGTGCCTCCCGGGGCGTCGGTATCCTCGAAGAGCAGGACCAGCTCCGCAGTGCCCTCCGGTACCTCCGACCACGCCAGCGGCGGCGACACGTTGTCGCCGTCACAGGTGTACTGGACGGGAACGGATGCGTTGTCGGCGAAGACCGAGCTGGTGAGAGTGAGCCCCATAGTGGGTCGATGCTATCGCCGATCGCCCAGTCGGCGAGACATGTCGCCCAAGACCCGCCCAATCCCCCCGGATCCCTCCCGACATGGGAGACATAACGGGCTCGAGCGCTCGATGACCCCGATATGTCTCCATGCCAGGGAAGAGCGCGGCGCTGGGATGCGGGATGCTGGGGGGTATGGATGCGTCGGATGTGAAGCCGCGTAGTGGGGATGTCACGGAGGGGCTGGAACGGGCGGCGGCCCGGGGCATGTTGCGGGGGGTGGGCATGCGCGATGGCGACTTCGCCAAGCCGCAGATCGGAGTCGCCTCGTCCTGGAACGAGATCACCCCCTGCAACCTGTCCCTGGACCGGTTGGCCAAGGCGAGCAAGGAGGGCGTGCACGCCGCTGGGGGCTTCCCCATGGAGTTCGGCACGATCACCGTCTCCGACGGCATCTCCATGGGACACATCGGGATGCACTACTCGCTGGTCTCCCGCGAGGTGATCGCCGACTCGGTGGAGACCGTGGTCGAAGCCGAGCGGCTGGACGGAACAGTGCTGCTGGCCGGCTGCGACAAGAGCCTGCCCGGGATGCTGATGGCCGCCGCGCGGCTCGACCTGGCGGCGGTGTTCCTCTACGGCGGCACCATCCTGCCCGGGCTGGTGGGTGACCGGGAGATCACCATCATCGACGCCTTCGAGGCGGTGGGGGCCTGCGTCCGCGGCCTGATCAGCCGGGCGGAGGTCGATGCGATCGAGCGCGCGCTCTGCCCTGGTGAGGGTGCCTGCGGCGGGATGTACACCGCCAACACGATGGCCTGCGCGGCCGAGGCACTGGGCATGTCGCTACCCGGCTCGGCCAGCCCGCCTGCGGTGGACCGGCGTCGTGACGGGTTCGCCCGCGCCAGCGGCAGCGCGGTGGTGGACCTGATCAAACGCGGGATCACCGCCCGGCGGATCCTCACCCGGGAGGCGTTCGAGAACGCGATCGCGGTGGTGATGGCCTTCGGCGGCTCCACCAACGCGGTGCTGCACCTACTCGCCATCGCCCACGAGGCCGAGGTGCCGCTGGAGCTGGACGACTTCAACCGGGTGGGCGCCGCGGTGCCGCACCTGGCCGACGTCAAGCCCTTCGGTGCCCATGTGATGGCCTCCGTGGACCAGGTCGGTGGTGTGCCGGTGGTGATGAAGGCGCTGCTGGCGGCGGGACTGCTGGATGGCGACTGCCTCACCGTCACCGGGCGCACCGTCGCCGAGAACCTCGCCGAGCTGGACCCGCCCGACCTGGACGGGAAGATCCTGCACAGTCTCGCCGACCCGATCCACCCCACCGGGGGGATCACCATCCTGCGCGGCTCGCTGGCCCCCGACGGTGCGGTGGTGAAGACCGCGGGCTTCGACAGCGCTGAGTTCGCCGGGGTCGCTCGGGTGTTCGACGGTGAGCAGGCCGCGATGGAAGCTGTCCCGGACCTGCGGCCAGGAGACGTCGTGGTGATCCGGTACGAGGGCCCGCGAGGCGGGCCGGGGATGCGCGAGATGCTCGCGGTCACCGGCGCGATCAAGGGCGCCGGGCTGGGCAAGGACGTCCTGCTGCTCACCGACGGGCGCTTCTCCGGCGGCACCACCGGCTTGTGCGTCGGTCACGTGGCTCCCGAAGCGGCGCACGGCGGGCCGATCGCGCTGGTCCGCGACGGTGACCCGATCGTGCTGGATGTGGCGCGCCGCGAGCTGAACCTCGAGGTCGACGCCGAGGAGCTGGCGCGGCGCCGGCGGGAGTGGACGGCCCCGCAGCGACCGCTGCGCGGTGTGCTGGCCAAGTACGCCCGGCTGGTGGGCTCCGCCGCGCAGGGCGCCGTCTGCGGATGACCCGTGCGCGGATAACTGGGGGCTAACGCACTCTCACTGGCCCAGGGCACCCCCGACGGACTTCCGGCGCCCACCACTAAGGCCGGCCGAAGGGCGCCAGACGGTCGAGGCGAGACGTGGGCGTACAGTGGCCCCGCCGAACCAGTGGAATAGGCCGGCGGAGCGCAACGACCAGGGTGAGGTCGACGCGACCTTTCCGCGACAGCTCCAACGGTGTTCCTTCCAAGGTGAGCGTGGCGGTGATGACGCACTCACCTCCCCGCAGCGCCACCAGGTCACCCCCTCGTATCACCGCCGCGACCCTGGTGAGGTCGAACACCACCTTCAGCTCGAAAACGAAGGTGTGGACCGTGACATCATCGACGAGCAGCTCGACGGACGGATGGTGTGTCGAGCTGACGCGGTGAGTCGCCAGGACCACAACCTCCTCGCTGCCCGGACTGGCAAACGTGCGGTCCGCTGCTTGAGCCAGCTCGGTGTACTTGCACCAGCCGGACATCAGGACGTCCCCGAGGTCGAGGTCAAGGAGTCCGTCGGCGACTGTGGCGATCTCGTGGTTGACGGCCTGCAGGGCTGAGCCGGACAGGTTGCGGAGGCCCTGGATCGTGAAGGGGGACAGGCCTTGTTCGCTGAGCGAGCGGGCGAGTATCTCCACGGTGTCGGTGGTATCGCCAAGAAGGAACACCCGGGCCGACAACGGTTCGGTGAGGTCGGCTGGGCTCACTGGTGCACTCCCTCAAGAACCTGCGTGCCGCTATCGACGTGTGGCTCGATGCGCACGACACATGTCGGCGGTGAACGGTCTGTCCGGGACTCCATGACCTCGGCGACAGCGCTGGGAGCGGCTCCAGCAACAGCTTGGACATGCGCGCGTACCCACTTCTGCCCTTTCCGGGCCTGAGTGGCAAGCAAGACCAACAGCCCGACCAATAGTCCGATGCCCAGCGGGATCAGCCACAACCACGGACTCAGCTCGAAGGCTGCGGGGACCACAGGAAGGCTCGGAGGAGGGGCCGGAGGAGGCGCTACGGGGGCTGCTGGGGGAGGGGCCGGAGGAGGGGCCGCAGGGACCGGCGGCGGCGCTACGTGGATCGGAGGAGGTACATAAACCGGCGGCGGCGCTACATGGACCGGCGGAGGCACGTGGGCCGGAGGAGGTACGTGAACCGGCGGCGGGAATGTCGGGCAGTCCGGGTCCCTCTGATAGCCCTGGTTTCTGTTGTGGCCCCAGCCTCCTCGGCAGTTCATGCCTCCCCGGTCTCCTCGGCAGCCCTGGTTTTCCTCGTGCCCCCGGCCCCCTCGGCAGTTCATGCCTCCTCGGTCTCCTCCGTAGCCCCGGTCTCCTCGGTCTCCTCCGTGGCCATGGTCTCCCGGGCCTCCCGGGTCTGCTGGCATGACATCGGCAGTGATTCCGCTCGGGATCCGTAACCCCACAAGGTTGGGCGCGAGCATGATATTCGGGGAGTCGGGCCGCAGTATCAACGCTGATGACTGCTCGACCGAGCCGAGCCGCGTCGTACTCACGGTGACTGCAAGCAGTGCACACGCGCCTAACACCATGATGGTGAGCACACAGCGGAGGAAAGACATCCAGCCTCCCTTGCTGGCGCTCCCTGTACTGTCATCGTGCAAAAGCAAAGACTGTGTGTCACCAGGACGAGGGAGTATAGTACCCGAACGGGTACCTTTGATGACGTTTTGTAGTCAAATGCACACAGAATGTTGAGCTGTTCGTCACGGAACGGCTGAGCGACGTTCACCCCATGTCGTGTACGGTAACCGAGACATACCGGGCAAAAGCGTGCTGACCGGACTCGGGGCCGCTGGTCCCGGTGGCCTCGCCGGAGCTGCTCGAGATTCCCGGAGCATGGTGCACTACGAGAGGAGCACGAGTGAGCGGGCTGATGATCGCCGCCGTTGACGTGCGCAAGACGTTCGGCGACGTCACCGCCTTGGACGGGGTGAGCGTGGCGGTTCCCGCCGGTACCGTGCACGGCCTGCTCGGGCACAACGGCGCGGGCAAGACCACCCTGGTCAACGTCCTCACCACGCTGTTCGTCCCGACCGCTGGTAGCGCGACGGTAGCCGGCCTCGACGTGGTGCGCGACGCCGCGCAGGTGCGCCGCCGGATCGGCGTCACCGGGCAGTTCGCCTCGGTGGACGAGGACCTCACGGGTACCCAGAACCTGGTGCTGCTGGGCCGGCTGCTGGGTGCCTCCCGGCGCGAGGCGAGCCAGCGCGCCGCCGAGTTGCTCGAGCTCTTCGGGCTCGCCGAGGCCGCCGACCGGCCCGCCCAGGGCTACTCCGGAGGGATGCGGCGCAGACTCGACCTGGCCAGTGGCCTGGTCGGACGGCCCGATGTGGTGTTCCTCGACGAGCCCACCACCGGACTGGACCCGGAGAGCCGGCTGGGCATGTGGGACGTCGTGCGCACCCTGGTGGCCGGCGGCACCACGGTGCTGCTCACCACCCAGTACCTCGACGAGGCCGACCGACTGGCCGACACCATCACCGTGCTGTCCCAGGGGCAGGTCGTGGCGGCGGGCACTGCGGCCGAGCTCAAGAGCCGCGTGGGCCGGCGGACGGTCAGCGCGACGCTGGCCGCCGTCAACATCGGCCCCGCGCTGGACACTCTGCGGCGAGCCGGGCTGGACCCGCTGCAATCGGGCCGGACGCTCACCGCCCCGGTCGAGTCGTCCCGCGCGCTAGCCGTCGTGGTGCGCGCGCTGGACGACGCGGGCATCGAGGCGGACGAGCTCGGTCTGCACGAGCCGACTCTGGACGACGTCTACCTCACCCTGACCGGAGCCCGCCCATGACCACGACCGCCACGTCGCCCAGCACCGCCGCGACGCGGGTACGTCCAGCCGGCAGCGGGGTGCTCACCCAGGTGGAGGTCCTCACCGGCCGGGCGCTGCGCCGGCTGCGTGACCCTCGGCTGGTCGCGCTGAGCCTGCTCCAGCCGTTGATCATGCTGGCGCTGTTCAGCCAGGTGTTCCGCTCCATCGCGAACTCGCCTGGCTTCCCCTCCGGCGCGAACTACATCGACTACCTGCTGCCGGCGATCCTGGTGACCACGGGGAGTCAGTCGGCGGTCTGGTCCGGCGCGGGCCTGGCCACCGACCTGCGCAACGGGGCTCTGGCGAGGTTTCGCACGCTGCCCATCTCGATGATGTCGCTGCTGGTCGCCCGTAGCCTGTTCGACCTGCTGCGCAACGCCATCCAGCTCGTCGCGCTCGTCCTGGCCGCGCTGCTCTTCGGTTACGCCCCGGCCGGTGGGGTCCTCGGGACCGCGCTGGCGTTGCTGATCGGACTGTCCGTCGGTGCGGGGCTGTCCTGGGTGTTCATCGCGCTGGCCAGCTGGGTGCGCAACGTCGAGCTGATGCAGATGCTCGGCTTCATGGTGATCTTCCCGCTGATGTTCGCGTCCAGCGCGTTCGTGCCCATCGCTGGGCTGCCGCCGTGGATGCGGGTGATCGCCACCATCAACCCGCTCAGCTACGCGGTCGACGCCGCCCGGGGCTGGGCGCTGGCCGATCCGGCACTCGGGGCGACGGTCAGCGCCCTGCTCATCTCCGCCGTGCTCCTCGTCGGTGCCGCGCTGGTCGCTTCCCGGGGCGTGCGTAGGCCCTGACGCGGGACGGCCACGTCCCCGCTCAGCGGGCCACCAGCTCGGCGAGCACGCCGTCGCTGAACGGGGGCCAGGCGTCGCGGGCCCACGGACCGAAGTCGCGGTCGGTGAGCGCGACGACGGCCGCACCGGCTACCGGGTCCACCCACAGGAACGTGCCGGAGCGCCCGAAGTGCCCGAAGGTCTCCGGCGAGTTCCGGCTACCCGTCCAGTGTGGACTCTTGTGGTCTCGCAGCTCGAAGCCAAGCCCCCAGTCGTTGGGACGCTGCATGCCCACGCCGGGCAGCAGCCCGTCCAGGCCGGGGTAGGCCACCCGGGTCGCCTCGGCCAGGACCTGCGGGGCCAGCAGTGTCGGCGCCTGCAGCTCCGCGGCGAACCGGGCCAGGTCCGCGCAGGTGGACACGGCACCGGCGGCGGCGGAGCCCGCCAGCCGTGACGAGGACATCCCCAACGGCTGGAACACCCCTTCGGCCAGGTAGTCCACGAAGCGGATACCGCAGGCCGAGGCCAACGCGTCGGCCAGTACCACGAACCCGGTGTTGGAGTAGATCCGCTGGGTTCCCGGATCCGTCGCGACTTCCGGCGTGTCGAACGCCAGCCCGGAGGCGTGCGCGAGGAGGTGGCGCACCGTGGCCCCGGGCGGCCCGGCAGGCCGGCACCAGTCCAGCGCGCCCTCCTGCACCGCCAGCAGCACCGCGTAGGCGGAGAGCAACTTGGTCACCGAGGTGAGCCGGAACGGCAGGTTCTGCGGGCCGTGGCTGCCCACCACGACACCGGAGGCGTCCACCACCGCGACGGCCACCGTGTCGACCGGCCACTGTCGCACACTGCGCAGGCTGTCCATGATCGGCGAAGGTACCGTCAACTCTTCGGCGTCCTCTGGTGGGAGGTACTCAGCGTGCACTCTGACCGATTGCTCCTCGGCCCTGGACCGTCGAACCCCTACCCGGAGGCCGTCGAGGCGTTGAGCCGGCCGGTGCTCGGACACCTGGACCCCGAGTTCCTCGCCCTGGTGGCCGACACCGCGCAACGACTGCGGACCGTCTTCGGCACCCGCAACCGCCTCACCCTGCCGGTCAGCGGTACCGGCTCAGCGGGGATGGAGGCCTGCCTGGCCAGCCTGCTCGAGCCGGGTGAGCTGGCCATCGTCGGGGTGAACGGCTACTTCGGCGAGCGGCTGTGCGAGGTGGCTCGCCGGGTGGGCGCGCGGGTGCAGGCCGTGCACGCCCCGTGGGGGCGGCCCCTGGATCCCGAAGCGCTGCTCGACGCCCAGAGCCGGGCGCCCAGCGCCCGGCTCGTCGCGGTGGTGCACGCCGAGACCTCCACCGGAGTGCGCAACCAGATCGCCCCGCTGGCGGCGTTGCGGGACACCGACACGCTGCTGCTCCTCGACACCGTCACCTCGCTGGGCGGGATCCCGGTCGAGGTGGACTCCTGGGGCGTCGACGCCTGCTACTCGGCGACCCAGAAGTGCCTGGGCGCGCCGTCGGGAGTCGCCCCGGTGACCGTGTCCGACCGGGCAGTGCGGCGGATCCGGGACCGGGAACGGCCGGTCTGCTCGTTCTACCAGGACCTGAGCCTGCTGGACGCCTACTACCAGGGTGATCCCCCGCGCTACCACCACACGGCGAGCTCCACGTTGATCTCTTCCGTGCACGCGGGGCTGGGGCGGCTGCTGGAGGAGGGCCTACCGGCGGTGTGGGAGCGGCACGCGCGGGTGGGCGAGCGGCTCCAGGCGGCGCTGCCCGAGCACGGTTTCGAGGTGTTCGCCGAGCCGGGCCACCGGTTACCGCAGCTCACCGCCGCCCGGCTCCCGGCCGGTGTGGTCGACGCCGAGGCCCGCAAGGTGTTGCGCGAACACTTCGGCATCGAGGTCGGCGCCGGCCTGGGCCCCCTGACCGGCACCGGCTGGCGAATCGGCCTGATGGGCCACAACGCCCAGAACCGCGCCGTCACCACTCTCCTGTCCGCCCTCCCCTCCCTGCTCTGAAGTCGCATTCAGCGGGCTCAGCGGGGTAAACCAGGTGTCGATAACCCCGCTGAGCCCGCTGAATGCGGGCGCCGGGGGTTTGATGGTGAGATCTGGGGCGCTGGCTGTTGGGTGGCGCCGCGATACTGGTCGGGCCTGCCCCGGTCGGGATGGTCGCGGTGACCTGGTCGACCACCGTATCCAGCACGGTGCTGCCCTGAGTGTCCTGGTTGGCGATGTAGACGTGGCTGCCATTCGGGGAGACCGCGACGAAGCCGGGGTCTGCGCCCGCCGTCGGTGAGCACACCGGGTGGAGGGGGGCCGGCGCCGACGGCATCCGACGCGGTCGGCGACCTATCCGGAGGGGGTGGCAGGGTTGCGACCCGCCTTTCGCCTTTCTCTTCGGCCCGGTTGTGTCGTGCGCTGGGCGAGACCGCCGGTACCCATTCTGGCTTCTCGGCCTCGCGCTGGGCCGTCGAGGGCCGCTAGCCGGTCCGGCGCGAACGGACCTTCGATTACGTTGTCAAGGTAGGTCGGCAGGTTCCAGTGTATGTTTCGGGCAATGACGATGCGACCCTCGACGTTTTCTTGTTTCTTGGGTCACTGTTGGGGCGGTTATCGCGTGTGGTGTTGGTCATGGCCAGATACAGGCGGCCCTGGTCGTCTTTCATGCCGTGTCCGGTGAAGTACAGCAACGTGAGATCGTCACTGCGCCGGTTGTGATAGAACTCGCCGATGGCTTCCCCCACAACCTGAAGCGGCTCGTTGATCAGGGTGGTCACCTTGAGGTCGGCGATCTCGGGGTCGCGAAGGACCTTCGCCAGCGCTTCCGCGTCGTGCCCGGGAGCTGTCAGCCGGCGCAGCCCCACGTCGTGGTAGTGGTAGGTGGCTACCAGCAACGCCAGCCGCCGCGGCACGCTAGGTCACCTCGTGGCGGCGCAGGTAGGTGTCGATCAGTGCGCTTCGCTCCTGTGCGGAGCTCTTCTCCAACATGATCGTGTCGCCATCGATGGTCACCACGATGCGGCGTGCCGCGGCATGCCGGGCAAGCCAGTCCCACACGGTCCCGATCAGGACGGTGACGACTCCGGGGGTCGCGGTCAGCGTGATCAGCAGAGCACCGAGGCTGGACGGATCGACACCCTTGGCGCTCGGCGGCGCGTTCTCCGAGGCCACCGGGACGACGGATTCGACGTCGAGGTCTTTGATCTCGGCACGCAACTGCCGAACCGACCGATCGACCTCATTCGGATCGACATCCGGCTCCGACTCGACAATCAGGACAAGATCTCGCGGCACGTGCTCCGCGCCATGATTGCTGCCGTGCCCGGCCATCGGTCGCCTCCCTCAGAATGATCCTGGTCTCTCCCGGGTGTGTGACTAAATCTCCTCCACCGGCTCACACCAGTAGTCACAGGAAAGAGGACGAGCGACGCCCGGCACGTACGGCATGCTCAACCACGACTGGGTGAAGTTAAGTCGCGGACGTCGTTCAAGCAGGGAATGCACAGCCCCGCTGCGTACGGGTCGGTAGCCTCGACGCATGATCAGACCGGCGGCGGCTCTGGGCGTGGCGGCGATCGCGGTTGCCGGCTGGGCAGCACCCGCGCTGCTCCGAGCCCGGGTACTGCGCGTCGCGGCCTGGCCTGGACTGGCCGGCATCGGCCGGCCGGGCAGCGTGGCGTTGACCTTCGATGACGGGCCCGACCCCGATGGCACCCCCGCAGTACTCGACGCGCTGGGCCGACTCGGCTGGACCGCCACGTTCTTCATGCTCGGTGCGCAGGTGAAGCGCCATCCAGACGTGGCGGCGGCGGTGGTGGCCGCCGGGCATGAGGCCGCGGTGCACGGGTTCAGCCACCGCAACCACCTGGCCCGTGGGCCGGCCGAGGTGCACCGGGATGTGGCGCTCGCCACGGCGGTGGTCGCCGCGGCGACCGGAGCGCAGCCGAGCTGGTTTCGGCCACCCTATGGTGTGCTGACGCTGGGGTCGCTGGTCGCGGCTCGGCGCGCCGGGCTGCGACCGGTGCTGTGGACGGCGTGGGGTCGGGACTGGGAAGCCCGCAGCCCGGCCCAGGTGGCCGGCACCGTCGGAGGCCGGCTCCGGCCGGGCGGCACGGTGCTGCTGCACGACTCGGACTGCGTCGCCCGGGTGGCCGGTAGCTGGCGAAGCACTGTGCAGGCACTACCCCGGCTGGCCGAACTCGTCGAGCAGCTGGGCTGCACCGTCGGACCGCTGCGCGACCACCTCGCCGGCGGTAGGCCGGCTCAGGCCGGTCGTGAGTCCTGGCCGGGAACAGCGTGCTGACCGCGTTCGGCGAGCAGATCCAGCACGACCGACGCGGTGTCCGGGTTGCGCACCACATGGCTGGGATTGCCCCGGCGCAGCGCCTGTTGGCGTATCGCGGCGACCAACCCGTCCTCGTCCCTCGGCCAAGGCGCCAGCCCGGCTTCGGCGAGGACCTCGGAGTTGGCTATCCCGTGTCCGGGAATCGGGCGGTAGGTCACCGCGGGCAGCCCGGCGGTCAAGGCCTCGGTCAGGGACAGGCCGCCCGCGTTGTGTACCAGCACGTCGGCGGCCGCCATCAGCTCCGGAACGTCGTCGCGCCAGCCGAGGGCGACCACACCGGGCTGGCTCGACAACTGGGTGCGGAGCCGGTCGTTGCGCCCGCAGAGCACCACCACCTCCGCGACGCCGGAGGAGCTGATGGTGCGAACCACATGGGGTACGTCACCCATCCCGAGCGACCCGGTCGCCAGGAGCACCACCAGGCCGTCCGGCGACAGCCCCAGCTCGGCGCGCAACCGCTGCCGATGGGCGAGGTCGGGCTGATGGGCGAACCGGGGTGACACCAGACCGCCGACGGCCCGCATGGGCGTGCGGTAGACCAGGCGCCCCATCCGCGCCGTGGCCTCGGTCACCGTCACATGGTGGTCGACGGCGGGATGCACCCACAGCCGGTGCACCGCCGGGTCGGTGAGGAAGGTCAGCAGGGTCGCGTCCACCACCCCGGCTTCCTTGAGCTGGCCCAGCGTCTGGCTGGCCAGCATGTAGGTGGACACCACGACGTCGTGATCGCCGACCCAGCGCAGCACGTGGCGCTGCGCCATCCGGCACAGCCCCAGGGCGACCCGCTGCACCCAGCCGGCGTGCTCCAGATGGGCGAACATCCAGTCGAAGAACGCCGGCGCATAGCCGACGCTCAACCGGTAGCCATCCCGCAGCATGTACCGGAATATCCGCGGTAGCGCGTCCAGGTAGTCCCGGCGGTCCGCCGCGACATCCAGCTTGGCGAGCCGACTGATGAGCTCGTCGGCGGCACCGTCGTGCCCCGCGCCGACGCTGCCCGAGATGACCAGCACCCGTACCGCCGTGTCCGCTGCCTGCCCGCCCATTCGGTCCCTGCCTATCCCACGTGCCGCCCGGTCATGTCAGGACTGTCTCCTACAGCGTGTAAGAGACTAGCGGATGTCGCGTGGTGTGACGATTCCCCCCGAGAGTCTCACGCAGAGTGAGTCGACAGGAGCGGCGCGGTTGGCCGTCAGTTCGGCCACAGCCAGTAGATGAGCTGGTAGAACGCGATGGTGGCCTGCACAGCGGCTATCGCGGTGGCCACCCCGAGCGCCAGCACGCTGCTGGGAACCAAGCTCTCGGGACGGGGCGGGTCTGAGTGCAACGCGGCGACCCGAGCCGACACCCCGCATCTGGCGAACGGTAACGCAGTCGGCCAGCGGGACACCCGGCCGGCGGCCCTGCTGGCCAACGCCGCCTTGGTCAGCGCTCGCGCGACCAGCTCCCGGCTGCCGGTCACCGCGGCGGCGTGCTCATCGGCGCTGCGCTCGACGAGGAATGCCACCGCCTCCCGCACCGGGATCAGCACCGGGTTGACGGCGGCGCAGACCTCCGTGGCGGCCCGCAGCCAATGATGCCTGCTCCGTAGGTGCGCGCGCTCGTGCGCCAGCACCACCCGTCGCTCGTCACCATCCAGCACCGACAACAGGCCCCGAGTGACCAGGATCCGGCCTGGACGGCCCGGCACGGCGAAGGCGTGGGGATCGTCCAGCGCCACCACGGCCAGCTCACCGGTCCCGCATGAGCTGCACACCGCCCGCAGCTCCCGGGTCGTGGCCCGGCGGGCCCGCAGCACCTTCGCCACCCGGATCGCGCCGAAGACCAGCAGGACCACGGCGGTGACCCCGATCAGCTCGGGTACCGGATCCTGCAGCTGCACTCCGCGCTCCAGGGCTTCATCGGCGACCAGCGACGTATAACCCAACAGGGTGGCCGACAGCAGGACCAGACCCCAGGTCGCCGCCGCGGCGCACAACATCGCGGCAACCACGAACACGGCGGCTCGCGTCGGCGCTGTCCGGGCGACGACGATCCGGCTGATCGCGGCCAGCAGCAGTGACAGCGCCGCCGGCACGTACACGCTGACCGTCATGGGCGCCGCCGCAGCATCGCCCGCAGCGACCGCGCATCCTCCACGGACAACGAGGTGGCGAACCGCTGCAGTACGGCCTGCCGATCCCGGCCGCGGCTCAGCAATGCCTGCATCTGCTCGGCGGCGAGCTCCTCGGCGCCCTTGACGGGGAAGTACTCGTGGCGGCGGCCGTCGGCCACCCGGCCGATCAGCCCCTTCTCATACAACCGGACCAGGATGGTCTGCACGGTGTTGTAGGCCAGCCCACCGCCGACCGCCCGCCGCACGTGGGCCGCCGTGAGTGGCCCGTCGGCGGCCCACAACGCGGCCAGCACCTCGGCCTCGAGCTCGCCTGCCGCCCGCCGCGATGGCATCGGGCCATACTAGCCGGCCGGCGCCGTGCTCAGTCACGCGAGCCCGTAGCACGGTTCAGCTCGGCCCGGACGCGAACGAGTCGAGCACGCCACCACCGCTCTCGTCCCGGGTCGGTCACGGCGAAGGTGTCGAGCAGGGCGGCGTCGGGGGCGGGTGGTGTGCGGGGCACGAGCAAGGAGCCCGCAACCGGTCGCAGCGAGTCATCGTGGTTCACCACGTCGCCCGTCAGCAGCGCGAGCGTGCCCAGGCCGCAGGCGAAGCCCAGTTCCGGCAGCGCCCCGGCCAGCGCGGTCTGCGCGGCCAGGCCGACGCTGGTCTCCAGCGCGGAGGACACCACACAGGGCAGCCCGGCGGCCTCGGCGACCCGTAACGAGCGGTGCACCCCGCCTAGCGGGGTGCACTTGATGACCGCGATGTCGGCGGCAGCGGCGACCGCGACCCGTAGTGGGTCCTCGGCTCGGCGGATGGACTCGTCGGCGGCGATCGGCACCGTGACCTTGCGGCGCACGGTGGCCAGCTCCTCGATGGTGCGGCAGGGCTGCTCCACGTACTGCAACCCGCCGGCGGCCTTGTCGAGCTGAGGAATCACCGCCACGGCCGTATCGGTGTCCCAGAGCCCGTTGGCGTCTATCCGGACCGCTCCCCGCGGGCCCAGAGCATCGCGCACCGCCTCGACGCGGGCCAGGTCCGCACCGAGGGAGCCGGGGTGGTCGGCGACCTTGACCTTCGCCGTGCCGCAGCCGGAGGCGGACACGATCTCGTGGGCACGTTCCGGGCCGACCGCCGGAACCGTGCAGTTGACCGGGACACGCTCCCGGACCGGCCCGGGCCACCCGACCGTCGCGGCCTCGACCGCCGTGGCCAGCCAGCCGGCCGCCTCCCGGTCGTCGTACTCCCGGAACGGACAGAACTCGCCCCACCCGCCAGGCCCCTCGATCAGCATCCCCTCCCGAACGACGACCCCCCGAAACCGTGTCGCCATCGGAATGGAGTACACGCGCGCCCCGTCGAAGTCGACGCCGTCACTCATTCCTCGTCCGAAGGGTCTCATGGATGCTTGTGCACCTTTACGCACAGTTGCCCGGGGTCTCATGGATGCTTGTGCACCTTCCCTGGGGGGCGCTCGCGTCGCTAGGTCAGCTCGATGATCACCTGGCGGTTCTGTGCTGCGGGGATGGGGTCGAGGTTGCCCTGCTGGTCTCGATCGGGAACGAACCCGGGAAAGTCACTGCCCAGTCCGCGGGTACTGATCCGGTCGGCTGGGGCGCCGAGGGTGACCAGGAGATCACGGACCGCATCAGCTCGTTTCTCCGACAGCTGGAGCCGGTATTCTGTGGTGCCGTCCGACGCGGTGGTTCCGGTGAGCAGCGCCCTTTTCCCGTTCTTGATAGCCTGCGCGTAGTCAGCGAGGACCACGCGGGTCTGGTCGGGATCTCGGAACACGGCCTGGTTGGGCACGAAGCCGACGGCGCCGTCCCGCAGCACCGTGATCGAGGGCAGCGGTCCGATCGAGTGGGCCGCGACCGGCACGATGGTGACGGGGGGCAGCCCGTTCAGCGTTCGCGTGCCGGGCAGCGGAGCCTGCTTGGTCTCTGCCTTGCCGCCCGCCGATTCGACGATCTCCGTCCAGAGCGCGACCAGCACGGCTCGGGCCGGCGCGGGTAGCGGCTGCTGCGGCGGCGCGGTGTCGCCGAGTCCGGTGAACACCACCCGCATCCCGGCGAGGTGGGGCAGCTGTTGCGTGCGTCGGAGCTGGTCGACCACCTCGTCGGGGTTCGAGTCGAGCAGCGCGCCGCCCTGGTCCTGAAATCGCAGGGCACCCGTGGTCTGCAGACCGCTGTCGATCACCACGATGGTCTTGGGCCCGACCGCGTCGCCTACTGAGCGCGCCGCGAGGTTGACGGCGTCGAGCAGGTCCACCTCAGGGTTGCCCGCGCGGGCCTTGTCGATCAGGTTCTTGAGCTGGTTGACCTGATCCTGGTGATAGAGAGGATTGTCGTTCCCGGTCTTGAGTGAGATGGGGGCCGACGCGGTAGGGCTCCCGTCGTCCACGATGACGGTTGCGGGTGAGCCGAGCTCGGATGCGGTGTCGATCTCGGCCTTGACCGTGTCCAGCAGGCTGGGCGCCACCATGTTGGAATGCGCCCCCACGACCACGGCGAGCGCTCCCGGGGCGGTGGTCGCCGTGTTGTCGCCGCAGCCGGCGCAGAGCAGCGAGCCGAGCACGAGCGCGCTGCTGACCAGGCCGCGCCTCGTTCCCAACGAAACCGGGAGATGCATTGTCGCCGTCCTTGAAGGTGAAGAGACGCGGCTCAACGAGCGAGCCAGTAAGTGCGGTGCGTGGGGCAGCGCAGGCCAAGGGAGCAGCTCTCGCAGTGGTGAGCACGCCAGGCGCCCTGGCAGTCTGGGCACAGCTGCAGTGAGCTGGCGCAGTAGCCGCAGGCTCCCACTTGGGCTGTGTCGGTACCGGTTCCGCCGATGGTTCTCCAGAACCATGACCAGATCTCCATCGGCTCAGTTCCCCGGTCCCAGATTCCCTGGGCCCAGATTCCCTGGACCCGGGACCGTGGTGAGGTCCGGGCGCGACGCGCGGCCGGCGGCGATCTCAACCCCATCAGTCACCGTGGGGTTGGCCAGGTTGCGGGCGAGATGGTGCTGGTAGTGGTGCTTGAGTTCGGCGGCGAAACCATCCTGCGCGGCCCGCTTGCCGGCCCACTGCTCGGCGAGATCGGCTTCCGACTCACGGGCGCGTTCCACGTCGAAGCGCGTCACCACCAGGTCGGTGTGCCTGGCCACCAGCTCGGCCCCGAGCTCGGTCACCCGGAGCCGGGCCGCGCGCAGATTCTTCAGGTACGGGTTGTACCTGGTGGCGCTGCGCATCAGGACGACCGCTCCGATGGCGAGCACGACGAGCAGCCAGCCGACAGTGAGGGTTCCCCAGCCGATGCCGGCGCGTTCGAGCAGGGACGGCTCGCCGGGCTGCGCACCGCTGGGCTGCTGTAGCAGATAGGCCGTGCGAACCTGCGCCACGAACAATGACACGCCCACCCACAGCACCGTCCCGGCCGCCAGCCCCGCGACGAGAGCACCGCGACCGTGCCGTCCTCGGCGAACTCGGGCGAGCAGCTCGCCGAGCTGCTTGGGGAGCAGGACGTTCACCAGGATGATGGATGCCGACAGCACCATTGTCTCCCCGAGGGAGCTCCCCATCAGCTGGAACGCGGTGTAGTTCAGGCCGATCTCGGCGACCGCAGCCCCCAGGTATGTCAGCCAGTCTTTGATGGCCTCCCCGCGACGGTTCTCGTCGACCCGGCTCCGAGCGGGCCAGTATCCCCCTTTGTCGCCGGGCTCCGCGCCGTCGACGATACTCTGCATGCGGTCGCGATATGAGCAAGCCTCGTGTAGCTCCTGGTCGAGTTGGTTGTCGGCCCGCTCTGCTGCCGCGTGCTTGCGGATCGCGGCCCGATAGAGCAACTGGGCGGTTTTCCGGTCCTTGTGCTGCCGCAGCTCCGCCTCCGCCGACCAGCGGTGGTTCCACCGGTCGATCTTGTTTTCCATGATCAGCGGATGGCCGTGGGTACCGAGGTTGACGTCGTACATGTCGCTGGCCGCGTCCCTGCGCGCCTCGGACTCGACGAAATCTCGTAACATGGCCTCATCGATCCAGGGCCTGGGTCCGGGCCCGCCACGACGTGGATGTCGTCCTCGCTCGGAACGGGTTCCGGGGGCTTCTTGCGCAGCGGCACCGCGATCACTCCCCTGTTCTCGGTTCGGTTTCGTCGGTCACGTCGCGGGCCGGTAGCGTGAGCGCGGGCGTTCGGCTGAGGAAGTCCCTGAGGCGCCAGTGATATCTCTCCGCGTCCCGGCCGTCGATCTCGAGGACGAGAATCGGCAGGTCACTCTCGGGCCATGGCTCAGTGCTGACCGCCGGCGGCGGCCCGGTCCGATGCGGGTCCGAACAGCGCCGGCGGAGCGCGGTGTGATAGATCTTCACCAGGTGTTCGTAACGCGCGACATGGGCGTTGGCCGCCTCCCGGGCGAGGGCGATGAGGTGGTGCCGGGTGCTGAAGAGTTGACCGAGCCTTTGTTCGGCCTCCTTCTGTTCGCGTACCCAGCGCTGGTACGCCTTCCGCGCCGCGGCGGCCTCCCGGGCCTCGAGCACCCGCGGCGGGATACTGGACAGCGGTTGCGGTTCGGCGTCCTGGGCTGCCGGCTTCACCGGGGCCACCTCCGGGGGCATCACCTGCTCCCGGCGGTGTTGGTCGAGCAGAATGAGAACCTGCACCGCCTCGTGGTCAATCGGGTCGATCTTCCCGTGCAGCCATCCGTTGACCGCTCGCCGGCTGATCTCCGCGTGGGCGCGTAACGACTCCAGGTAGGGTGGCGGCTGGTCTGGGTCAGCGGGTGGACGCTGGGCGTCGCGGCGGCCGTGCCAGGCCACCCGCCAGCGCTCCACGGCCCGGATCGGCCTGGGAGCGGGAGCCGCCCCGTCTGTGGTGGGTACGAGCTGCATCGGACCCTTCCCCGTGTTAGCTACCCGATGACCGGGCGGTTGTACCATTGATACCGTCAGCAAAGCGGCTTTTCGTTACAGAACGCATGCGATCAGGGGATCTGGTCACTCTCAGTGACCAGATCCAGCGCCTCGTCAGGCCGACGTTCAGATCCAGGGGGGCGGGACGCGCTCGGGTCAACGCCTCGCCGTATCCCGCTCATCCGGCGTGTCTCGGCCGGATCCGACATGGCGGTCGATGCAGTCAGAAGAGCGGGTGAACCGTCAACGACACCGGTGAGGATGTGGACGGGGCGAAGGCCGCTGGGTGCGTGGGGTGAACCGGGCGGTCACGGAGTGCGTGCTCGTCGGCAGCGTCGTGAGGAGGAAGGCGAAGCCGTGGAACACCGGCACCGGGGCGCCCCGCCGCGCGCTAACCCCAGCCGAGCTCGTGCAGCCGGTGCTCGGGGATGCCGAAGTGATGCGCCACCTCGTGCACCACGGTCACCGCAACCTCCTCGACGACCTGCTGCTCGTCGTCGCATACCTCAAGCAGGGCGTCTCGGTAGATGGTGATCCGGTCGGGGAGCACCCCGGCGTAGTGCGAGTCACGCATGGTCAGCGCGACCCCCTCATAGAGCCCGAGCAACCCGGGCTCGTCGGGGTTGCTCGGCTCGACCAGCACCACCACGTTGTCCATCGCCTCGGAAAGCTTGGCCGGAATCAGGTCCAGCGCATCGGCCACCAGTTCGTCGAACCGGTGGGCGCTCAGCCAGGTGCCCATCAGGGCGGCGAGGCTGCGGGAACGTCGACCTGGGTCACCGGAGGCGTCGCCACGGGCGCCGGTCCCGCCTCGCGCGGAGCGGCCGGGGCAGGTTGCCTGCCCACCTGCACTGGCCCCTTCACGCTGCCGGTCACCGGGGCGAAACCGGAACGGTCGGGCAGGAACGCGCCGAGCCGGCAGTCCACCCGGGTGCTACCGGCCTGCCAGCTCTCCGTTCGCAGCGTCTCCCAGAACAGGGTGAGTCTCTTGTTCGCGACGACTGCGGGGCCCCCCGCGAAGTCCTTCGCCAGCCGGGTGCATTCCGTGTTCAGCACCCGGTCCTGCGCGGCTTCGTCGGGGTGCCCCTGGGGGAAGGCGCCTTTGAGGTCGACCACCCCGACGACCTCTATGGCATGGGCGTCCGCGCAGTCGACGGGGTCGCCCAGGGCTTTACCGTCGTTTCCCAGGCAGGTGCCGGGCGGATGCACGTCGGACTGGTCCTGCCCCAGCACGCTGCCGGTGGTGAGGAACAGCGTTCCGGTGCGGCCGGCGGACTGCACCCCACAGCGTAGCGTCCGGTCTCCCTGTGCCCAGCTGGCCTCGCTGGGTTTGATCGCCCCCACGGTGAACCGGCCGAACGGGTCGAAGTGATCGGCCAGCGCCTGGATGGTGAGCTGGGTGCAGCGCTGCGTCACGAGCTGCTGCCAGCGCGCCGGGTCGGGGAAAGCGGCCCGGGCGCCGAAGTCCTGGAGATCCAGCGTCCCGGTGACCTCGAACAGGTGGGGTTGGGCGCAGCTCACCGCGTCGGCATCGACGGCGTCTGGTTTCCGCCAGCTCAGGCAGGTGTGTGCGGGGGCCCGGAGCGACTGTGCGCTAGGTGTGGTGGCCGTGCTGGGCCCGACGGCGAGCAGGGGCGCCTTCCCGGTCGGCACACCGACGGCGACCAGCGCCACCAGCGCGCCCAGCACGGCCCCAACGGCGAGCCACCGGGCGCTGCGACCGGCGCGGTGCCCGTCTGGGCTCACCGGCGTATCGGGAGGTGCCATCCCCACCATCTTGCTACTCGGTCGCGGTGGTTACCAACTATCCGCGATCGGTCAGCCGGCTCCGCTTGCGGACCTTGAGCGTCTCGATGACGATCGGGATGATCGACAGTGCGACGATGCCGACCAGGATCAGCTCCACATTATCTTTGATGAACGTGATCCGGCCGAGCCAGAAGCCCAGCAGAGTCACTCCGGTGGCCCAGAGGACGCCACCGACGATCGAGTAGGTGAAGTACTTTCGGGGATTCATGCGACCTACCCCCGCGATCGCCGTGATGAAGGTCCGCACGATGGGGACGAAACGGCCCAGCAGGATCGCCCGCGCGCCGTACTTGTCGAAAAAGGTGTGCGTCTTGTCCACGTACTCCTGTCTGAACAGTCGGGAGTCCGGCCGGTTGAACAGTGCCGGCCCCGCCTGGTGGCCCAGATAGTAGCCGACCACGTTGCCCACCACGGCACACACCGTGAGCAGCAGGCAGACCAGCCAGATCGGGGTGCCGATGAAACCGTTCGCGACGAACAGCCCGGCGGTGAACAGCAGCGAGTCGCCGGGCAGGAAGAATCCGATGAGCAGGCCGCATTCAGCGAAGATGATCAGGCACAGCCCGACCAACACGGAGGGGCCCAGCATTCGCAGCAGCTGCGCGGGGTCGAGCCAGGCCGGGCCGAGGGCCAGCGACACGCTGGCGGGGGAGGGCGTCACGGTGCCACGGTAGCCGCAAGACCCGACATGCCGGCGGTACGCCGCTGCCACCAGGCGCGCTCACCAGGCGCTGATCACGCCGGCCAGCGCGCCGGCCACCGCTCCGAGCAGCACCGCCAGGATGAGCACGGTCGAGGCGGACAGCCTGGGCTTGGCATGCGCCGGTCCGCGACCGGGCGGTCCCGCCGGCGCCGGTCGGGGACCGGGCGTGGGCCCCATCGGCGACCCGCCGCCCAGCCCGGATGCCTGGGCACGCAACGCGGCGGACAGCTTCCGGTGCACCTCGTCGGTCACACTCACGAGCCCTCCAACATCCGCTGGAGGGCGTCCAGCGCGCGGCTGGCGCTGGACTTCACCGTGCCGCGGCTGACGCCGGTGGCCGCCGCGATCTCCGCCTCGCTCATCCCTCCGTAGTAGCGCAGCACCAGCACCTCACGTTGCCGCGGCGGCAGCCGGCCCAGCGCGACGACCACGGCCTGATGCTCGGTGGTGAGCATCGCCAGCGACTCCGCTGACCGCGCGTTGGCCTGGTGCGGGGGGATGTAGCCGCGAGCGGTCTTACGGCGGCGCAGCACCGAGCGGGAGCCGTTGACCACCGCGGTGCGCAGGTAGCCCAGCGCGGCCGCCTCGTCGCGCAGTCCCGACCAGTGCCGGTGCAGTCCGGTGAACGCCTCCTGCACGACGTCTTCGGCGGTGGCCGCCTCATCGACCAGCAGGATAGCCAGCCGCACCAGCCGCGTCCGGTGCTGGCGGTACAGATCCTCCAACGTCAGCGGGGTGTCGACCGGGGCCTGGAGCGGGGCGTCGACTGTGACGTCGACCGGGGCGTCGAGCACCCGCAGGTGGCGCAGCGTCGTCTCGACCGAGTGCTGCACGGTCACGCGGTCCAGTGGTTCGTCGGGGGCCACGCCGGAAACGTACTGCGGCCACATCGGGCCCGTCCGATCGCGTCTGGCTGGATGGATGGGCCATACTGCGAGCCACCGTCCGCGAGTCACCGCGCCACCCTGCACAGCCACACCGAGTAGCCGGAGGTCATCCACCATGCCCATCGCGACGCCCGAGGTCTACAGCGAGATGCTGGACCGCGCGAAGGCCGGCGAGTTCGCTTACCCGGCGATCAACGTCACCTCGTCGGAGACGCTGAACGCCGCGCTGCGCGGGTTCGCCGAGGCCGGCAGTGACGGTATCGTGCAGCTGTCCACGGGTGGGTCGGAGTTCGCCTCTGGCGGCAAGGTCAAGGACATGGTCACCGGCTCGGTGGCGATGGCCGAGTTCGCGCGCGTGGTGGCCGCGAAGTACCCGGTCAATGTCGTGCTCCACACCGACCACTGCCCGGAGAACAAGCTTGACACCTTCGTCCGGCCGCTGATCGCGATCTCCCAGGAGCGGGTGGCCCGGGGGGAGAACCCGCTGTTCCAGTCCCACATGTGGGACGGCTCGGCCACCGAGCTGCATCGCAACCTCGCCATCGCCGCCGAGCTGCTGGAGGCCTGTGACAAGGCGAAGATCATTCTGGAGGTGGAGATCGGTGTCGTCGGCGGTGAGGAGGACGGCGTCGCGAATGAGATCAACGAGAAGCTTTACACCACCGCCGAGGACTACGAGCACACCGTCGAGGCCCTTGGCGGTGGTGAGCGGGGTCGTTACCTGCTGGCCGCGACGTTCGGCAATGTGCACGGTGTGTACAAACCGGGCAACGTGAAGCTCCGGCCGGAGATCCTGCAGATGGGGCAGGAGGTCGCCGCCCGCAAGCTGGGTCTGCCCACCGGTTCACAGCCGCTGGACCTGGTGTTCCATGGCGGGTCCGGCTCGGAGCCGGCGGAGATTCACCAGGCGCTCTCCTACGGTGTGATCAAGATGAATGTCGACACCGACACCCAGTACGCCTTCACCCGCCCGATCGCCCACCACATGTTCACCAACTACGGCGGGGTGCTCAAGGTCGACGGCGAGGTCGGCGACAAGAAGGTCTACGACCCGCGGTCCTATCTCAAGCAGGCCGAGCAGTCGATGGCCGCCCGGGTGGTGCAGGCCTGTGAGAACCTCCGTTGCGCCGGGCGCACGCTGGCCCGGTAGCCGATCGCGGCACCACGGCAGGATGGAGCGATGACCGTGCACGGCAACCTGCTGGGACCCCACCCGACGCTGCTGCCCGAGCAGCCCGACGCGCAGGCCGCACTCGCTGCGGCGAACGATCCCGCGGCGGCCGCCGCCGCATACCCCGGTTTCTCGGCCGCATGGGCGGCGCTGGCGTGCCGCGCGCTCGACGAGGGGGACGCCGTCGCCGGCTACGCCTTCGCCCGCACCGGCTACCACCGCGGCCTGGACCACCTCCGGCACGCCGGCTGGAAGGGTCACGGCCCGGTGCCGTGGTCGCACGGCCCCAACCGGGGTTTCCTGGCCGCGCTGGCCGCGTTGGCCCGGGCGGCCACTGAGATCGGCGAGAAAGCCGAGGCCCAGCGGTGCCGGGGGCTCCTCGACGAATGCGATCCCGCCGCGGCCGGTGCCCTGGGCTTGAGCTGACCCGGGTGGGGCCCGCAGTGCCCATGAGCGGATTTCCACCAGGCGAGCACACCCTCTTCACGCAGGTCAGGGGCGGTGCCGCCCCTGCGGCGTAGTCGGAGTGTTCCGCAGAACACCCCAGCCCCCCAAGCCATAACCCCTTGCCGGCCCCGAGATCCTGGGCGTTCTCCAGTGCGCCGAGTTCGACAGGGGCGCTGTCCCAATGCGCCCGAGCAGCCCTCCTGTCGAACTCGGCGACAGTAGAGCTGATCATAAACAGCGAGATCGGCTGTCCAACGTGCACAGGCCGAGGTAACCGAGCTGCCGATGCTCGTCGGACAGCAAGCTCAGGACATCGGGGGCGGGAACCTCTGGCGGCCACCGCACCATGCTGCGCTCACCGCTGAGGAGAGCACGGCGCCGACCTCGTCCACGGTGGTCGGAGCGATCAGCATGCGGCAGGACTCGGGTCTCAGCACACCGGCGTCCGGGCTCGTCAGCGTCTGCCGCAGAGCGGGCCGGTTCAGATCAGTGAGTCGAGCTCTAGCCGGACGGGGAACGGTACTCTGAGGGTGAGTGCGCCTGTGACTGCTCCGGAGTCTGCGTAGCCGAAGTTCTCTGCGAGGTGGCAGGCCAACATTGACACCGGCTCGTCGAGGTCCACGAGCGTCGGACACGGCGGCGGGTCAACTGCGGATGAGCCGCCAGTCCTCGGTGTGGCGGTACCAGGTCCAGCGGTCGGTGGTCTGGTCGGCGACACCGTCGCGCCACACGCCGGTGGGCCGGCAACCCAGCTGCACGGCGCGCCCGGCGGCGCACCGCACCAGGCGCCCGCGCAACCCGCGCTGCCCGGGCAATCCGCGCAACCCGGTCAGCCCGCGCAACCCGGTCAGCACGGGCAGCACGACCCGGACCAGCAGCCCGAGCGCGCGGTCCGGTACCACCTCCAGCCGGCGGGCCCGCCCGCGTAGCACCACCTCGTCGTCGCAGTAGGCCACCCCGTCCAGCGGCCGCACCACCCCGAGCCCCACCAGTACACCACCGGAGTCGTCCCGCACCAGGGGCACCCGATCCGGCTCGCCGCGCAGCGCGAGGACTGCCGCCCTCGCGGGCACCGTCGGCAGGCCCCAGAGCCGGGCCACTGCCGAGGACGCCGAGAACGGCACGTAGCCCACCGGCACCGTTCCCACGGCGTCGGCGCGCAGCAGCCGCAGCAGCACCGCAGCCAGGTCGGCGTCGGTGCCGCAGATCACCAGGCGCCGACCGTCCAGGCCCGCCAGGACGTCGCTGAGCTCCTCGCGCCCCGGGCGGGCCGGCACCGCCACCACCGCGGCGGTGCCGGTGCCGGGCCACCGAGCGGACCCGCAGGTCAGTACCACGGCACCGACCACTCCCACCTCCTGGGGCTACGCTCAATCGGCGCACCAGCGCGGCGAGTCCCCCTGTGTTGATGGAGTACCACATGCCGGCGATCGTGCTCATCGGTGCCCAGTGGGGTGACGAGGGCAAAGGCAAGGCCACCGACCTGCTCGGCGAGCGGGCCCAGTGGGTGGTGCGCTACCAGGGGGGCAACAACGCGGGCCACACCGTGGTGCTGCCCGACGGGCAGGACTTCGCGCTGCACCTCATCCCGTCGGGCATCCTCAACCCGGGCGTGACCAACGTCATCGGCAACGGTGTGGTGGTGGACCCCGGCGTGCTGCTCGACGAGCTGGCCGGCCTGCAGGCCCGTGACGTGGACACCGAGCGGCTACTGATCTCCGCCGACGCGCATCTGATCATGCCTTATCACGTCGCGATAGACAAGGTCACCGAGCGCTACCTGGGCAAGTCCAGGATCGGTACCACGGGGCGCGGGATCGGACCCACCTACCAGGACAAGGTGGCGCGGGTCGGGGTCCGGGTCCAGGACCTGCTGGACGAGAAGATCCTGCGGCAGAAGGTCGAGGCCGCGCTGGAGTTCAAGAACCAGGTGCTGGTCAAGGTCTACAACCGGCGCGCGCTGGACGCCGAGCATGTGGTGGACACCGTGCTCGAGCAGGGTGCGCGCTTCGCGCACCGGATCGCCGACACCCGGCTGATACTCGACGCGGCGCTGCGGCGCGGCGAGACGGTGCTGCTGGAGGGCAGCCAGGGCACCCTGCTCGACGTCGACCACGGCACCTACCCCTTCGTCACCTCCTCGAACCCGACGGCGGGCGGCGCCTGCGCCGGGTCGGGCATCGGCCCCACCAGGATCACCGCCGTGGTGGGCATCCTCAAGGCCTACACCACCCGGGTCGGCTCGGGCCCGTTCCCCACCGAGCTGCACGACGCCATGGGTGAGCGGCTGCGCGAGGCCGGGGGGGAGATCGGGGTCACCACCGGGCGGGCCCGGCGGGTCGGCTGGTTCGACGCGGTGATCGGGCGCTACGCGGCGCGGGTGAACGGGATCACCGACTTCTTCCTGACCAAGCTCGATGTGCTGTCCGGTCTGGACACGGTGCCGGTGTGTGTGGCCTACGAGGTCGGCGGCAGGCGCACCGAGGAGATGCCGATGACCCAGACCGACCTGCACCACGCCGTGCCGGTGTATGAGGAGCTGCCCGGCTGGTCGGAGAACCTGTCCCGCTGCCGCACCCCGCACGAGCTGCCAATCCACGCCCAAGCCTATGTAGCCCGACTGGAGCAGCTCTGCGGAGCCCGCATCTCCGCGGTCGGCGTCGGCCCCAGCCGACACCAGACGATCGAGCTTCGCGCGATCTGAGCCGCTGTTCGGACCCGAACAGCGTTCGGACGTCGCCGCGCACCGCTACTCTGCTCCGAATGGCGACTACGGAGGACCAGATGAGCTGTGAACACGTGGGGCAGCTGCCTGAGCCGGCGCCCGAGCCGCCGGAGGCGGCGAGCTGCGAGGACTGCGTCGCGCTGGGCGAGTCGGAGTGGGCGCGGCTGCGGATGTGCCTGACCTGTGGGCATGTGGCCTGCTGCGACTCCAACCCGTACCGGCACGCCACCGCGCACTACTACCGCAGTGAGCACCCGGTGATGCGCTCCGCCGAACCGGGGGAGGCCTGGCGCTGGTGCTACCGCGACCACCGCCTGGTCTGAGCCCCTGGCCCACGGTGCCGGACGTCCCGAACTCAACAGGAGAGCTGGTCGCGGGGAGGCTCCGCTGCCGAGTTCGGGAACGCCAGGGTGGTGCGGATCAGATGACGCTGTCCAGGGCTCCGCTCTTGGCCTGGGCGATGATGTCGCCGAACTGCCCGGCGCTCATCCGGACCTGGGCGCCGAAGTCGTCGGTGAGCACGACGCGCTGCTCGGGCGGGGCGGACTCGTCGACGAACAGTTGCGGGCAGTCGCAGTTGTTGCACTTACCGCAGAAGGTGGCGAGTGGCTGGGCGGTGGTGATGTCGAACATGGTAAACCTCCGGTGTCGTTGCCTGACACCCGACGGTACTTGCCGCGCGACGAGTCGCGAGACGCCTCACCGGGTGGAACCGGGGATAGCCTTACAGATCCGGAGGATGTGATGGATGAGCTGGCCGCTCTGTTGACCGGTGCGGCCGCGCGGGACGCGCTGGCCCGCCGCGATATCGCGGCGGTGTTCCGCATCCTGCGGGACTCGGGGGTGAGCCAGGTCCGCATCGCGCGCGCCACCGGGCAGCGCGAGTCGGAGGTCTCCGAGATCCTCGCCGGGCGCCGGGTGCAGTCCGTCGCGGTGCTGGAGCGGATCGCCGACGGCGTGGGGGTGCCCCGGGGCTGGATGGGCCTGGCGTACAGCGCCGGCCTCGAACCGGAGCCGGCGCCGCCGCGGCACGTGCTGACCGAGGCCCAGACCAGAGCCATCATGATCGATCAGGCCACCACCGTGCTCGCCACCGTGGTGTGGGGTGCGCCGCCCTGCGCCCCCGCCACCAGGGTCCGCGCCAAGGGGGCTCCGACCCCGGTGCCGAGCCGGGTCGGGACCGCCGACGTCACTCGGGTGGCGGCCACCACCGACCGGCTCAGCCGGCTCGCCGGTGATCTCGGCGGGATCCCCCTGACCGATGCGCTGACCGCGCACACCCGGGCCGGCGAGGCGCTGCTCGGCGCCACCATGAGCGAGCCGGTCCGCCGGCGGCTGCTGGTCGCGCTCTCCGACGCGCACCGCATCGCCGGCAGCGCGGCCAGCGGCGCCGGGCTGCGGAACCTGGCTCGGGAGCACTACAGCCGCAGCATGGAGTGTGGCTGCGCCGGAGGTGACCGGCGGCGGGTGGTGGTGAACCTGGCCCACTTGGGGTCTCTTGAGCTGCGCGCCGAGCCGAGCGAGGCGCTGAGGTTCTTCCAGCTCGGTGCGGCGGCCGCGCCGACCCGGCTCACCCGCGCGGTGCTGCAGTATGACTGCGCCCTGGCGCTCGGGATGCTCGGCCTGGCGGAGGACGCGCTGCGCGAACTGCGCTGGGCGGCGGAGTCCTTCGAGTCGGCGAGCGAGGAAACCCGGCCCTGGGAGGGCTTCGCGACCGCGTTACCGCACGTTGAGGGCCGTACCTACCTCGCGCTGGGGCGCTTCGACCGCGCTGCGGTGGCCTTCGCTGCGGCGGCGGAGGGAGCGAGCCACGCCGTGGTGTGCACGGTGAACAACTCCGCGCTGCTCGCGGCGGCGCAGCTGCGGTGCGGCGAGCTGCGGTCCGGACTGACCACCGCCGCACAGGTGATCACTTTGACGAGGAGCCTGCGCTCGGTGCGGCTGCGGGATGGTCTCAAGCCGCTGCACGAGGCCGCCGCCGCCCGGCGCGAGTCGGCCTGCCAGGACCTGGGCCGCGAGCTGGCGAGGCTGCGCGGCGCGGCGTGACCAGCCGGCAGGACTCCTGTCAGCGCAGCAGCGCGGGGACGTCCTGAGGCGCCACCGGCGGGGCCAGCGCGGCGCCGCGTGCCGAGTCGGCACCGGCATCACGCCACCAGCTCACCTGCTCGGTGTCGTCGATACCCGCCACCACCACGGCGGTGCCGGTGCGGCGGATCAGCGGCACCATGCCGGCCACCGCGGCGCGCACCACAGAGTCGGGCGTGCGCGCGGCGGCGCGTACCAGCGGGCCGGCCATCTCCACTCCCTGCACCGGCAGGGACTCCAGCAGGACCAGGTTCCCCAGCGCCTGGCCGTACCGGATCAGCACGGTGCGCACCCCGATGTCCGCCAGGGTGACCACGTTGTCCACCGCGTCGCCGTGCCCCGCGACGATCACCTCGACCGGCATCCCGAGCTGGATGTCCTCCGGTCGCAGCCGGGCCGCCGCCAAGGCGTCGCGTACCACCGCCACCAGGTCCGGGTCCTGGGTCAGGTACGTGGTCAGGTCCACGCGGACCGGTGGCACCGCCACCCCGAGCCGGTCGCGCCAGCCGCGGAGCTGCTCGCAGGCCTGCCGCAGCATCCACGGTCCGAGCGTGAGGACCAGGCCGGTCTGCTCGGCGAGCGCGAGGCAGTCCTCGTGCCCCACCACGCCGCGCTCCGGATGTTCCCAGCGCAGTAGCGCCGCCAGCGCCACGGTCCGGCCGGCGTCGGACGCCGCCGGGTCGAGCCGTACCAGCGGCTGGTAGCACAGGGTGACCTGGCCGTTCTCCCAGGCCTCGGGCATGGCGGTGGCCAAGACGTACCGGGCCCGCTCCTCGGCGTCGACGGATGGGTCGAACAGTCCCCACTGCCCTCGGCCGGTTCGCCGAGCCCGGTGCAGCGTCGCCTCCGCGGCGCGGATCAGCTCCTTCGCGTCAGCCTCCATGGCTGTGCGGCGCGCGACGATGCCCATACACGCGGAGACGGCGAGCCCGTGGCCGGCGAGGTAGACCGGTTCGGACAGCTCGGTGTTGATGCGCGCGGCGAGGGTGGCGGCGTTGGGGGTGCTCGGCGACTCCTCGATGAGGACCGCGAACTCGTCGTCGTCGAACCGGGCGACGAACGCGCGCTCCTCGGCGAGCAGCGACTGGAGCCGCGTGGCGACCGACCGCAGCAGGAAGTCACCGAAGCCCAGGCCGAGGCCCTCGTTGACGACCGCGAAACAGTCCAGGTCGATCTTGCAGAGCATCAGGGCGGCGTTGCGGTCACGCTCGAGCACCGAGTCGAGATGACTGGCGAAGTGCAGCCGGTTGGGCAGCCCGGTCAGCAGGTCGTGCAGCGACTGGTGACGCACCCGCTGCTCGAGCAGCTGCTGGTCGGCGACGTCCTGGACCATGGTGACGTGGTAGGCCGGGCTGCCCACCGCGTCACGCAGCACTGACACGGCCAGCGCGACCCACGTGGTGTCTCCGTGCCCGGTCAGCGCCTTGACCCTGCACTGGAAACGGTCCCGCCTGCCGCCGGTGAGCGACCGGTAAGCGGTCCGCAGCGCCACCGCGTCAGTGGGGTGGAAGAGCTCGCTCAGGTCGTGGCCGGTGAGCCCGGCGGGCGGGTAGTGCAGGATCGCGGTCAGCGCGCGGTTGGTCTCGGTGACGGTACCGTCCAGCCGGCTGATCACCATGCCCACCGGGGCGGTGTCGAACACCTCCCAGAACCACGTGTCGCGCTCGGCGCGGGTACGGTGTCGCAGCGCCGCAGCGTATCCGGAGGCCAGCGCCGCGAGCAAGGACATGACCTTGTCGGCCAGCCCCTCGACGGCGTGCAGCTCAGGCAGCCTGGGCAGGGCATGACCGAGGATCTCCACGGTGCGGCCCAGGCTCTGCTCGCCGGTGAAGCCCCGGGCCACGAGTTCGGTACCGACGTCCGCCGCAGGTTCCAGGCGCAACGGCTCCCGGCCGAGCGCATCGACCAGCCGGCTGAGCTGGTCCCGCAGGCATTCCTCGACCCACCCGCCCACCATCGGCACCTCGGCGGTCGGGCTCACGGCGTCCAACCAGACGCGGGTCAGCTCCGCCTGTGAGACAGGCTGGGCTGGGCCGGTCATCCGGTTTCGTCCACCACACAGATTCTGTGCACCAGTCAGCATCCTTAGCGGCACGACCCCACGACGTTTGCGCGAGTGTACCGACCGCCGCAGTACTGAAGATCATTCCCGCCGACCGGGGTTCCTGACGCTGGTCGGCGTCTTCTACCCTGCGCACCGTGCGAGTTCTCGTGATCGGTGCCGGCGCCCGCGAGCATGCCCTGGTGCTGGCCCTGGCCGGTGACCCGGCAGTCACCGCGCTGGCCTGTGCACCGGGTAATGCCGGCACCGCGGCCCTGGCCGAGCAGCCCGGGGTGGACGTCACCGACCCGGTCGCGGTCGCGGACCTGGCGACCCGGTGGTCGGCCGACCTGGTGGTGATCGGTCCCGAGGGGCCGCTGGTGGCCGGGGCGGCCGACGCCGTACGCGCGGCCGGCATCGCGTGCTTCGGTCCCCGCGCCGGGGCGGCGCGGATCGAGGGCTCCAAGGCGTTCGCCAAGGAGGTGATGGCCGCCGCGGGGGTGCCCACCGCGCGCAGCGAGCTGGTGGACAACCCCGGCCGGCTGGACGCGGCGCTGAGCCGCTTCGGGCCGCCCTGGGTGGTCAAGGACGACCGGCTGGCCGCCGGCAAGGGAGTCGTGGTCACCGAGGACCGGGAAGTGGCCAGAGCGTACGCGTTGACCCTGCTCGACGGCGGCCACCCGGTGCTGCTGGACTGCTACCTCGACGGTCCGGAGATCTCGCTGTTCTGCCTGGTCGACAGCGAGCGCACGGTCCTGCCGCTGCTACCCGCTCACGATTTCAAGCGGGTCGGCGAAGGAGATGTCGGCCCGAACACCGGCGGGATGGGCGCCTACGCTCCGCTGCCCTGGGCCCCGGCGTCGCTGGCCACCGACGTCGCGGCGCGGATCGTGCGGCCAGCGGTGGACGAGCTGGCTCGGCGCGGAGCTCCGTTCTCCGGGCTGCTGTATGCCGGCCTGGCCCTGACCACCGAGGGCCCGCAGGTGATCGAGTTCAACTGCCGCTTCGGGGACCCGGAGACCCAGGTCCTGTTGGCGCTGCTGCGCACCCCGCTGGCCGGGCTGCTGAGGGCCACGGCCACCGGCGCGCTGGCCCAGCAGTCTCCGCTGCAGTGGGACCCGGGTGCCGCGGTGGTCGTCGTGATAGCCGCGCAGGGGTATCCCGGCGTCCCGCGAACCGGAGATGTGATCACCGGGGCGGCGGGCAAGGGGGTGCTGCACGCGGCCACCCGCCGACGCGACGACGGGGCCGTCGTGTCGGCGGGTGGCCGCGTGCTCTCCGTGGTGGGGACCGGCGTCGACCTCGCCGCCGCGCGTGAGCAGGCCTACCAGCGCGTCGAGCATGTCCACCTGCCGGGTGGGCATTACCGAAACGATATCGGCTTGCTCGCGACGCGCCGCGAGAATGGGCCGCCCGCGGGTGGCTGACGCGATAACCTCCCGGCGATCATTCGCGGGAGTGGAGGCTGAGCAAGACGATGGTCATATGCGACCGCCAAGGCGAGCAACTGCTGCTGACGTTGTCGCCGGAGGGGGTTCGCTTCCTGCGTGAACAGTGGTCCTGGCTGCGCGAGCTGGTGCGCTGGCAGCTCGCCGGCTGCACTGACGACCCACTGGCCCAGGTCACCGGGCTACCGGTACCCATCGGCACCATCGACGGTCGGCTCGCCTACGTCGTGGACTACTGGTGCGGCACGAAGGAGACCGGTCCGGTCCGCCGGCTCTGGGAGGGCTGGGTTCTGCATGACCTGGAGCACAGCCTGACCCGGGTGCTCGGTACGCTGCCCCGGCACGGTGGCGTGGTCCAGCTCCCCGGCCAGGGTTACCCGTCCGCCGCCGAGTGGGGCTGGATGCTGGAGACCCTGCACGTCGTGCTGGATGTCTCCGGTCGGGTCAGCATCACGGGCTCGCCGGATCGCATCCTGCCACCGGCGCCGTCTGCCCAGGACACCGAAAGCTACCGCCGCAGCCTGCGCTGGCTGGAGATGGTGATCGACGCGCTGACCCAGGCGCAGAAGACCACCCCCGCCGACTGAGCTCGGTCGGCCAGCCGGGTTTGTCCTCGCCGGGCAAGTCCATCCGATCTGGCTGGGTATGACGCATTTGACGGGCGTTGCTCGTCCTCCTGAGCAGAGGGAGGTTGCGCCCGGGACGGGCCTCGACGCCGAGATCGAAGCCGATGACCTGCCCGTTCAGGGAACCATCCCGGACTGGTCGGCGGCGCTGGCGACTGATCTTCGCGCCGGTGTTCGAGTGGTTCGTGGCGGCGCTGCGAGGTTCTCGACGTTCTCCACGGTGACCGGCTCGATGCCCTCGTCGGCGGGCAGCTCGAACCCCAACACCTGGGCGTAGAAGCTCAGCTCGGCGTCGAGCGCGCGGCGGATGTTCTCCGCGCGCCGGAAGCCGTGCTGCTCCCCGTCGAAGAGCAGGTAGGCGACGGGTACCTTGCGGGCCCGCAGTGCGTCGACGATCATCTCCGACTGGTTGGGCGGGACGACCTCGTCCTGCATGCCCTGCAGCACGATGAGCGGCCGGGTGAGCTTCTCGACGTGGTGGATGGGGGAGCGCTCGACGTACACGTCGCGCCGCTGCGGGTATGGCCCGATGAGCCCGTCGAGGTAGCGGCTCTCGAACTTGTGCGTCTCCGCGGCGAGCGCCTCCAGGTCGGCGACGCCGAAGAGGTCGGCTCCCGCAGCGAACGGGGTGTCGTCGCGGGCCAGCGCGGCCAGCGTGGTGTAGCCGCCCGCGGACCCGCCGCGGATCGCGAGCCGGGCCGGGTCGACCCGACCCTGCCCGGCGAGCCAGCGGACGGCGGCTATGCAGTCGGCTACGTCGACGACGCCCCAGGCGCCCTTGAGCAGGTCCCGGTAGGGCCGCCCGAAACCGGTGGACCCGCCGTAGTTGACGTCGACGACGGCGAACCCGCGGCTTGTCCAGTACTGCAGCCCGACCGAGAGCGACGGCACCGCCGCCCCCGTCGGACCGCCGTGGATCACCACGAGCAGCGGCGGCAGCTCGCCGTCCAGACCGGTGCGGCCAGGGCTGACGGGTGGGTAGAACAACGCGTGCGCTGTCCGCGGGTTCCCGTCGCCGTCAACCGAGGGGAACGACACGGCCTCGGGCACCGACACGTACCCGGTGTCGATGCCGAGCTCTCGCGGCGGGCGGAGGACCTCGACCTCCGGGCCCTCGGGCCGGACCCGGTACACCGCTGGTTCGACGGTCGGGGTGCCCGCGACGACGACGACGTGGTCCGGGCCTGCCGCCCGAAGCGCCGCGACGGCGGAGAAGGGCAGGTCGAGGTCGGTGACGGCGCCGTCGGTGCCGCGCACGGCCAGGCCGTCGTAGCCCGCACGCCAGCGGGCGAACACGACCCGGCCGTCGGCGAGCAGGGCGTAGCGGGCCGAACCGAGCCCCCAGCCGGGCACCCCGATCTCGGCGTCGACCTCGATGACGGGCTCGACCCCCTCGCGGGGCGCCCAGCGGTAGAGGTTCCACCAGCCGGTGCGGTCGGACAGGAACAGCAACGCGCCGTCGGGTCCCCAGCGCGGCTCGGCCACCGACTCGCCCGGCCCGCCCGCGACGACGGTGTCCGCACCGGTCGCGAGGTCGCGCACAGTGAGCAGGGTGTCATCCCAGGGCATCGACGGGTGGTCCCAGCTGATGAAGGCCAGCCGGGTCCCGTCCGGGTCCAGCCGGGGCGATGTCACGAAGTCCGGACCGCTGACCAGCAGTTCCGGAGGGACATCGCCATCAATGCGGACGATCTCGTTGCGCACGTCGGCCGCGTCCCCACCCTCGAGGTGCCGCTCGCGCACGACGACGAGCACCCCACCGGGGCCGACGTCGCCGTCGCCGTAGCGGTCCCCACGTGGCACCACCGGCTCGGGGGTGACCGGGACCGGAGCACCGTCGGGCCCGAGCCGGTAGAGCCGCTGGTCGGCCCAGTTCGTGAACCACACGACACCCTCGCGCACCCACCACGCCGCACCGCCGTACTCATGCACGGCGGTGCGGGCATTCATCCCCTCGGGCAGCAGGTCGACGGTGGTGCCGTCCGGACTGTGTCGGACGAGCTGGGTACCCCCGCCCTGGGCCGGGCGGCCCTCCGACCAGTACACGTCGCCGGAGTCGAACCGGACCTCGGACAACCGCACTGCGGCAGCCACGACGAGTTCGGACGTGATAGGGGTCGGCCAGGATCCGAACGGCTGCGCGCGTATCACAGGTCTACGCTAGCGGTGCACCCGCGCACCCCGGCATCGCCGAGCGTTCCAGCCAGGACTTGGACCCCACGCGATCGCCGGTAGGGGCAGTTCGGTTGGTACCCGTGGGTCGATGCGTCGCAGCCGGCCGGGGTCACCGGGATGCCGTCCTGTGTGTTTATTTCTCACCGTGGTCGAGTCTCGCCCCGAGTACTCGCTGTAGGTGCATCAGTGAGAACTCCTGGATGGGGTCCGCGGGGTGGCCGGGCCCGTCGAAGGTGGCGGTGGCGTGGACGGCTACCGTTACCGGAAAGTCCCGGTCGCGCAGGTCCGCCGTGGTGTGCAGTACGCAGATGTCGGTACAAACCCCACAGATCCGCACCGAGTCGATGCCAAAGCGGTGCAGGTGGCCCTCCATCTCGGTCTCGAACAGCGCCGAATACCGCCGTTTGTGCACCAACAGAACATCGTCGCGGTCCAACAGTGGGAGTAGTTCGTCGACTAGACCAGCCTCGCGGGTGCCGCGGAGACAGTGCTCAGGAAACACTGTGAACTCCGCGTCATCGATCTCGTGAGTATCGGCGGTAAACAGCACCCGTCGCCCAGCGGCCAGGGCCTCGTCTACCTCCCAGCGCACCGCTGGGAGCACCGCCAGGCACCGGTCACTGGCCAGGTTGCCCTCTCGGAGGAACCCATTCTGCATGTCCACCACGACGAGAAGCTCAGCCACCGCGGTTACCTCCTCGGAACGTAAGGTACCTGGCGACGACGCCGCTACCCCGCACTTCCACCGTTGTGTCGTGTCGTCATGCTGGAGGCTGGGACCGGCCGTCGCGGCGTTTGGATGCCACCGTCGGTGTTCCGGCGGTCGGCGATGTGGGTGCCTCGGTTTCTTCATGTGACGACTCGTTGCCGAAACCGCTGCTGCGAGCGGAGACTGTGGTAGCGGTGCGTAGCGGGCTGAGCCAGCCGCCGATGGTGCCGGCGGTCAATCCCAGTGACATGATCAGGAGTGCGGTACGGAGGTCGGTGACTTGGGCGATGGCGCCGCCGAGGGCGGCGCCGATGGGTTGGCCGGCTAGGGCGGTCATCCGGCCGACCACGTTGACCCGTCCCTTCAGGTGGTCTGGGGTGTTGAGTTGGCGGAACGCGATCGCGCTTCGAATCGCCAGCATGTCGGCGACGTTGAACGCGAGGTACACGGCGAGGGCTAGGGCGAAGTTGCGCAGGACCGCGAGGCCCACCACGAGCAGCAGGCTCGCGGTGCGGGCGACCAGGTTCAACCGAGGGACGTCGTAGCTTCGCGTCAGCCGCGGCACCAGCATGGTCGCGGTCAGCGCTCCCACCGACCCGGCGCTGAACAGCAGCCCGATGCGGGCGTCGTGGTCGCTCAGGCCCAGTTGGCGGACGGCGAACACGACGAGCAGACCTGTCACGGCCCCGCCGGTCAGGGCGGCCGCGGACCCGGCGAGGGTCAGCGCCCTGATCAGGCGGTGGTGCCACAGGAACCGCGCTGCCTCGGCGATGTCGCTGCGCCACCGCCACCGCCCTGCGGTGGTCTGAGAGCCGCGCTGGTCACCGAACGACCCGCGGACTGTGGTGAGCAGGACACCCGACGCCACGAAGCTCGCCGCGTCCAGGCCGATTGCCGGTGCCGCTCCGATCGTAGTGGCCAGCAGGCCACCGACCGCGGTACCCACGATGTAGAAGGTGTTGTCGATTGTCCCCAGCGCGGTCATCGCCATGATGAGCCGTTCCCGTCCGAACAGCGCCGGGAGCGCACCGAACCGGGCGGAGTCGAAGACCACGAAGATGCTCCCCGCGATGGCGGTGGCGATGAACAGCTGTGCGGTGGTGAGGACGCCCAGGCTGGACGCGACCGGAATCGAGCCCAGTGCGACTGCGCTGCCGAACTCGCAGCCGACCATCAGCCGACGCCGGTCAAGGCGGTCCGCGAGTGCCCCGGCGAACAGTCCCAGCAGGACGTAGGGCGCGATGTAGACGGTGCCGAGCAAGGCGGTCAGCAATGCGGACCCGGTACGTTGGAACAACAGGAGCGGCAGTACCACCAGGCTGACGGTCGAGCCGGCCGTGCTGATCGCGTGGGCGGTCCAGTAGCGGCGAAATGCCCACAGCCACCGCAGGTACCGAAGCGGCGCCGGAACGTCGAGATTGAGCTCCCTGCGGACCACGAGGTAGCGCTCGGGCGTGTAGTTCTGGCCCAGCAGCCGGCTCGCGGCGTCACCGGGCAGCACCTCGGTGGCAGCGAAGATGAGTACTGAGATGACCGCCACCAGCCCAGCGGCCCAGCCGAGTCGCCGCAGCCCGAGGCGCGCCAGCGGTGGCGGGCGCCACACTCGCTGGGCCGCCCGCTCAACCGGCCCCGGGGCGGGCCGGTCCGCTCATCCCAGGGATGCCCTGCCGAACAGCGGCAGCGACTGGCTCTGCACCACCCCGCGAACGCCCGGTACGGCCGCGTCGAGGTTGTTGGCGTACCCCCCAGACGACGTAGGGACCCTCGTTGTAGAGCATCGTCGACAGCTGGTTAATGAGGTTCTGACGCTCCGCCGGGTCGACAGTGCTCTGCGACTTCGCGACCAGGGCGTTGAACGCCGGGGGCGCGTATCCACCACTGATGCCCACCGGGACGGCAGGCGTGAGAAAGGTCTCGATGTGGATGATCGTCGACCGGTTGGTGAACGCGCCCAGCTGGATCAGCGCGGCGTTCTGGGCGGCGTTGTCGTAACGATCGCTCACCGGGACCGTGTCCAGGGTGGCGGTCACGCCGACCTTCGCCAACTGCTGTGTCCACAGTTGGGTCGCGGCGAGCGCACCGGGGGGAGCGTCATAAGTGCGAACGGTGAAGCGCAGGTTCGACCGGCCGGCCGTCGCAAGGAGCTGGCGTGCCCGATCCGGATCGTAGGGCCGTGGCGGCAGCATGCCGTCGAACCCGGGCAGGCCCTGTCCGATGACGTCATTACCGACCGCTCCGAAGCCGCCGAAGCCGACGTCGACCAGTGCCTTGCGGTCGGTGGCGAACGCCATGGCCTGGCGGACCCGGACATCACTGAACGGTGGCTTGGTGGTGTTCATCGTCCACGTCAAGGCGTGGGAGTTGGCGGGTCCGCCGTTGAGGATCCGCAGCTGCGGGTTGGTTGCCTCGACCCGAGCCGCGGTGGGGCTGATCCCCACCGCGTAGTCGAGCCGGCCGGACTTGACCGCCCGCAGGCTGGCGTCCGCATCGTTGATCGTGGCGATCTCCAACCCGTCGAGCGGCGGCGCCCCACCCCGGTACCGCTTGTAGCCCTTGAGCACAGCGGTCTTGCCCGGCTCGTAGCTGACGACCTGAAACGGCCCCGAGCCGATCGGCTTGGAGAAATCGTTGATACCGGCGGGGAACACGTAGGAGATCCCCTCGAGGACCTCCATGAAATCCGCGCGCGGGTGCGTCAAGGGGACCTGCAGTGTGCGCTGGTCGAGGGACTTCAGGTTCTTCAGGTCGAAGTCGCTGAAGGCGGTGGGGCCGAAGTTGCTCTTGGGATCCGCAAGGAACCGGAAACTGAACGCCACGTCGTCTGCTGTGACGGGCTTGCCATCGTGGAACGTCGCGTCCTTCAGTTTGATCATCCACACGGTGGCGTCCGCGTTCGGAGTCAGCGAGTCGGCCGACGACAGCACCAGCTTGTCCCCTAGGACCAGTACCAGCTGATCGAAGATCGCGCTGACCCGCGTGAAGTCGGCGTCGGAGGCGGTCACGTTCACATTGAGGGTCTCGTTGTCCGCGCCGAGCACCTCCACCCGCATCCGACCGCCCGGCTTCCCCTGACCACCAGACGGTGTCGGGGAGCTGGTCGAGGAACTGCCGCAGCCGGTGACCACCGCAGGCGCGGCGAGCGTAGTGGCGACAGCCAGCCCGCCCTGCAGGAGCCTGCGCCTGGAGAGGGCAGCAGGACGCACGTCCATCGATCCGGACGCCCTTACCGGCTGCGGCAAACACGTGGGCTGCTTACCGTAGCCACGATGGTGGTAGTCATGAGCGTTTTCGCTCCATTTAGTCACCGTCTGAGGAACTTCACCACCCATACGGCGTATAGTAATCACATCAAAGAGGCAGTTGCAACACTTTTGTGACAGCTGGGTTCCCCAGACCCCGCAGTCTGCGGCAGGGACTCTCCGGCGCTTGAGGTGTTCAGGGGCGGTTTGCCCACGCGACGCACGTCACTGGTCACCCGGAGTACACTCCATGCCGGCTGTGATCGACAGCCCAGACACCACCTTGTTGCGTGTAGATGCTCGCTGCAAAATACTGCTAATAGTGCATGAACACGAGTCACTCCGGGTCACAAACTGGGGCCTGCTGCCCCTTCGAGTTACCCCAGGAGGATTACCTCTTGCGGGACGGGGTAGAACCGCACCGGTGGGCACTCGCCTACCGGACCTGAGACAGGAGTTGATCAAATGCCCGAGAACACCGACGCGTATGTCTTCGAGGCCGTCACTGGAGAGGCTCCGCTGCCGGCGCTGCAGGGCTCCACGACCAACGCGCTCGTGCACAACCCGTTCGCCTGGGAGTCTTCGCGCTGACCGGCCGACCCACGTGGTACTCAGCGAACCAGGGTAGGCGACGTAGGTGCCCAAGTCGCGAAGTCAGCCAAGGAGGTGCCCAGCTATGATCACAGCTGGGCACCTCCTCTACGTGAGGCCCGACGGGGAGTGGCGGCACTACGCGCCGGGCGATCGTTTCGTGCGTATCCACGGCCCAGACCACCTGCTCGGGGTGCTGCAGCGGGTCGCGCACGGTACCCTTCACCTCTCTGAGGTCCCGCTTGCCGGTCCCGAGGTCGACAGCTTCCAAGCACTGGTGACGACCTGCCGGGAGCGGGGGATCCTCGCCGAGGCCACCGACGAGGGTGCAGACCCGCGATGGCCGGGCACGGCGAACGGCGCGCGGCCGAGTGTGCATGTCGACGGACAGAACCCGATCGCTGAGATCGTCTCAAGCCTGCTGCGACCGCATGTTCAGGTCACTCGAGGCGACGTGGACGAAGCCACTGTCTGCCGGTCCGACGCGCTCGTGGCGTGCGCGGGGTGGCTTCCCGACAGCGAGTGGCGGCAGGTCGACGCCTGGTGCCGACGGCACGACACACCCTGGCACACCAGCTACGTTGAGGGCACCCGCTGCTATCTCGGGCCCTTGTACCTGCCCGGCAGGTCCGCCGGCTACGAGGACACCCGCAACCGGCGACTCGCCGCGTCGGGCGCGCCCGATGAACTTCGTGCCCTCTGGCGATATCTCGACCAGGACCATGGCCTGCCCGCTGTCGCGTGGCCCGCTAACTCCGGATCGGCCGTCGTGGCCGGGCTCCTCGTGTCCGATCTGCTGATGGCCCTGGGAGGTGGCCGCGCTCCGACGCTGGGCTGGCAGCTGGAGGTCGACCTCGCCACCGCGACAGTCACCCGCCACCCCGTCCTGCCCATCCCGAACGTCTCAGCGGCGCGAACAGACGTCCATCCTCATACCGAGGATACCTAGTCAATGATCTCGAACCGTGGTGATGAGTCGGCCATTCTCGGTGCGACGCGTCTGAACCTCAGGCTCACGGTCCCGGATGGCACCGCGCTGGCGACCGATGTGTACCTTCCGGAGCCCCAGCATCTTCCGGCGCCGACGGTGATCACCCGAACACCGTACGGCAAGATGACGCACCTGCGGGAGGGCATTGGCTGGGCCCGTCACGGTTTCGCCTACGTTACCCAGGACGTTCGCGGTCGATACGACTCCGACGGCCACTGGGTGCCCTACCAGGGCGAACGCCGCGACGGCCACACGACCCTGGACTGGGTGCTGCGGCGGCCATGGTGCGACGGTCGCCTCATCGCCGCCGGAGCGTCCTACGCCGCCTATACGGCCTGGGCACTCGCCCGTCACTATGCCCACCCGGGTACGAGCCGTGCTGAGCCTCGTGCCGGCGATGAGCCTGCGTCAAGTGAAGTTCGACCCGAGTGGAGTGCTGCGCCTCGCCGAGCACGTCCTGTGGTGGGCAGAGCACGCTGACGGCCGCACCAGTCGGCCGGGGCTCGTGCCCGCGCTGTTCGCGGCCGATCCGACCCTGCTGTACCACCTACCCGTCGCCGACATCGCGAACAGGCTCGGGGCGCGCCTGCCTGGTTTGATGGACGTGCTGCGCGGCCCGAACGAAGCGCACGGGTGTCCCGAGGCTATCACTGACGACGAGTTGGCCGCACTGCCGGTTCCCGCGTTGCACGTCGGTGGCTGGTATGACCTCCTGCTGCCCGAGACCCTCCACCATTGGTCGACCGTAGGCAGCACCCTAGGCGAACGACCACCGCGGCGCCTCGTCCTGGGGCCCTGGACCCACGACCTGACGGCGACACCTCCCACCGTAGGCGCCCGCAGTCACGGCCCTTCCTCGCGCGTCGCTCTCGGGCGCCTGCAGGTGAACTGGCTCCGGTCTGTCCTGGACCCCGGTTTCGGGCAGCCGTCGTCGCAAGCCAGCGTGTTCCTGGTGGGGAGCGACGGGTGGTGGAACGGCCAGACCTGGCCACCTGATGCCACCCGAGAGCTGACCCTGTTCGCTGACCGGCACGGCGACCTGATCACCGCTGCCCCCACAGCTATCGGCGAAAACGAGTTCCGATGTGACCCGCTCGACCCGTTCCCCTCACGTGAGCTCGCCACCGACCGTGTGGACCTGGCCTCGCGCGCCGATGCCGCTCGATACACCACCGCGCCGCTCGCGTCCTCGACGACACTCGCCGGCACCCCGACAGCACGGCTCAGGGTCGCCGGCAGCGCACCCTGCACCGACTGGGTAGCACGGCTGCTCGAGCTGACCGCATCGGGGCAGCACATCAGTGTGGCGCACGGCTCATTCGTGGCCCACGGGAACACATCACCGGCATGCCACGACCTGAACGCTCGCCCGTACCTGATCATGACGCTTCCGTTTGAGAACCCGGACATGCCACCCGGCTGGGTCAGCTATGGCGCGCACGTCGCCCCCACCGAGGTGTACGCGCCCTGGCAAGTAGACCGCTATGGCTTTGGCGCCGCGATCGGCGACCCGGGACGCGCCCGGCGGGCCGCCGTGGGCGAGGCTGTCGAGCGCTACTGCGGCAACATCGTGCCCACGGACCTGCCCTTCGGCTCCTATTACTCGCTCACGAGTGCCGGCCGGGAGGCAATAGATCCTCACAGCCTCGCGCTGTACTCCGACCAGCAGTACGCGACGCCTGGGTTTCCTTTCTCCCCGCTCACCCCCGACACCTCTATCGGCTGGGTCACCGGATGTGACCTGCACACTGGCCGAACCGTGCTGGCACCTGCCTCGCTGGCCTACCTCAACTACTACCGGGGCGCCCGAGTGGGGGAGCCGCCCACGAACGCCCTGTGCTACGCCGGCATCGCGGCCGGCGAGAACATCGAACACGCTGAGGGCTCCGCCCTCGCGGAGCTCTTCGAGCGTGATGCCCTCGCCCTGTGGTGGGCCAGCGGCGCTCCGGCAAACCTGGTCTCTGACGGTGGCGGCATCGCCGACCTTCTCGCTGACCCCAGGTCGGACAGCCGCCGCATCCGCTTGCTCGATATCCCCTCGCCCTTCGGAGTACCTGTCGTCGGCGCCTTCATCGAAGATCACAAGCACGCCGTCATCGCGTTCGGCGGCGCGTGCCGATCCACCCCCGTCGAGGCAGCGAAGAAGGCGCTGGCGGAGGCCTTCGGGTTGCTGTCCCTCACACTCCAGCTGACCGATCCGTACAGCGAGGTGTGGCGGGCCGTGAAGTCGGGCACGTTCGGTCCGCGGGTGTTCCGACCGTTCCGCGCCGACCGGGCCTACCGCCGGCAATTCCGTTCGGACTTCCGAGATCTCACCGATCTCCCACTGATCGCCCAGCTCTATCTCGACCCCCTCATGCAAGGCGCGCCCCTGGACCGCCTGCGACCGCCGGCGCCCGGGACACCGCTCGCGGCGCTGCCGGCGATCGTCGACCCAGACCCTCGGGCCGATTACCTGCGTCGACTGCAGAAGTCGGGCTTAAGAGCGGTGTCGATCGACCTGACAAACCCCAGACGTGGGAGCGGCCGGTTTGCGCGTCGTTCGCGTGATCGTCCCCAGGCTCTACGGGAACGCCGCGCCAGCGTTCCCGTACCTCGGAGGTCGGCGTCTTTACGAGGTCCCCGTCGAGCAAGGCTGGGTCCCCGGCCCTGTGAGCGAGACCACCCTGGTCCGCCATCCCCTGCCGCTGGCGTAGTCGTATGGCCGCGACCTACCCCGAGCTCGTCGACTCGCGGACAGGGATCATCCGCCGACTGGAGCGACCGAAGGTCCCCCGCCACTTCCCGCCGGCATTCCAGATCATCAGCAGCGTCCTGTCCGACACCATCCAGTTCAGTCCTTGGGCCAGCGATGCGCCTGGTGCGGGTTACGCCTTCAACGATGAAGCCGCCGCAACCGCGTCAGCCATTGGAGAGGCCATCGAACGGTACTGCGGAAACTTGGTCCCGCCCGGGCTGCGCAAGGCGAGCTATGACACGCTGGCAGCAGACGGCATAGCGGCTCTTGACCCGACCCGCCTCGCGCTGTTCTCCACCGCCCAGCATGCTGAGCCCGGCTTTCCCTTCGTGCCTTTTACCCGTGCCCTCGAGGTCGAGTGGACAGAGGGCCGGGACCTGCACACCGGGCAGCGGATAGCGGTACCCGCCCCGCTGGTGTGGCCCTCCTACATCACGGCCATGGCAGACCACCACGCCCCACCCACCAACCCCATCCTGCAAGCCGGTCTCGCGGCCGGTACCACCACCGCCAACGCGTGTTGGAGTGCCCTGCGCGAGGTCGTGGAACGCGACACGATGACCATGAGCTGGGCCGGAAGAGGAGGACTGCGTCCGCTCGACCCACCGCCGTGGCTGGCCCGTCTCGCCCAAGGTCCGCGCTCCGCGCTCTCGGTGCGGTTCTTCGGCTTCGGCAACGCCTACAGGTTGGCCGTCGTCGGTGCGGTCGTCATCGACGCGACAACGGGATACGTCACGCTCGGGATGGGCGCGCTACCGAACTCGACCAGCTCCATGATCAAGGCTTTGGGAGAGTCTCCACAGCTGCAACTTCTCATGGCCGAGTACGACAACCCCACCGGTCCCTTCGCCCGGGCCGCTCACCATCCTGGCAGCCCGCTGAAGGCCTGGCGCGCGGAGCGCGACTACTCCCGCGCCTACCGCGCCGACCTCCGCGACGTCGTGGACTACGGCTGCCACCTACAGATGTTCCTCGACCCTGTCTACCGCGCGGCGTTTGAGGCCGAGCTCGCTGACGCCGTGCACGAGTGGAAAACCGCTGATCGGCGATCGACGACCGAGGCGAACTCCGACCCTGCGCCGGCGTCTCCTCCCGCCGAGGAGACGCCGGAAGCCGCATCCTGCGTCCGGGCGATGGTCCAGCGCTTCGCGGACGCCGGCGAGCAGGTCATCGCAGTGGAGGTGACCACACCTGATGTTCAGGCAGCCGGACTTCACGTTGTCCGCGTCCTCGTGACCGGAACCTACTCGAACTCCCCTGCGGGGCTGCCGTTTCTCGGTGGCGCCCGCTTTTCCGAGCAACTTGCCACGCTCGGGGTCCAACGTCGAAAGCTCCCCCTCCCGCACTGACAACGGGCGCACGACATCGTCACCACACCGGAACTCAGGTCCCCGGCCGGTGCCCTACTACATAAAGCAGCGTCGGGATCTGACCAGGGGATAAGCCCAGAACCCGACCGAGCGCACTGTCGTGGAAGCCCGCTACTGCGCAGCCCGCAAGCCTCAGTGCCGTGCTGACCGGGTACAGGTTCTGAACAGCCAGGCCGGTGTCCACGTGCACCGTCCGATAGTGACGCAACGTGTACTTTCGCAACACGGTTTCCAAGTCGGCAACCAGCGCGATCACCACCGGTGCGCGCTCCGCGAACTCCGGCTGGACGAAGACCTCACGCAGGCGGCGCTCCTCGCACGCCTGACTCAGCCGCTCCAGTTCATGTGCTGGGGCGTCATATCGGTAGACGCCGAGTTCCAGGCCTTCGGCCCGTTGGACGATCACATACGGTCGCACTGATCGAAGGCCCCCGGCGCTCGGGGCAAGGCTCAGTGGATACTGTGGGTCGCCGTACGCATCCACACGCCGACCAACCCCCAAGGCGAGCCGGAGCAACGAGCTCAACGAACCGAGCTCAAGCGGCCTGCACGCAAAACTATACGCCGATCGCCGCGACCACAGAGCATCGGTCAGAGTCATGTCCGACTCAACTCTCGGGAGTGGCAACACTATGCGCTCAAGGACTCGAGGTGTGCTACAAAATGACGCCGATCCAACCGGCTCTTCGTTAAGCCTTGCATGAATGGAAAGGGAGCCGCAAGGCCCCGGGTGAATCCATCACCTGCGCGGCTGACGACGAGAACGTCGGCGGCAGGTCAATGAGGATACAGAAACCCCGCAGACCCACCCGGAAGGCGGCCGTTTTCCATTTGATCTGCCTGCTGGGCATTCGCCACTAGGCCCCACCACAGGCACCTCCTCAGCTTTCTCAGCACGACGATCTCCACGAGTATCCCGCCATCTCATAGCAACAGCCACTAATCTCCAGCATGCTGGGTCGGGCCGTCAAGGGCTGGCCGTGGGGTCGAGCAGGATCCACACAGGCCACTCGCGTTGTCGTGTGGTGGGCCCGGCGCTCCGAAGAGCTGATCCCAGGCCCAAGGTGACTGGGGGTAAGTCTGGGGCTGACCACCCTGCGTCATGCACACGCTCGGTGAACCCCGTCGTAAGCTGCTGTGGTGATCCCCGACGTGCTGGCCGCGCGGTACGCCTCCGGTGAGCTGGTCCAGCTGTGGTCGCCTGAGCGCAAGGTGGTGCTCGAGCGGGAACTGTGGCTGGCGGTGCTGCGTGCCCAGGCCGATCTGGGGGTGCGGGTCGACAAGCAGGCGCTCGACGACTATCAGCGGGTCGTGGGCACGGTCGACCTCGAGTCGATCGCGGCCCGGGAGCGGGTGAGCCGCCACGACGTCACGGCGCGCATCGAGGAGTTCAACGCGCTGGCCGGTCACCAGGAGGTTCACCAGGGGCTGACGTCCAGGGACATCACGGAGAACGTCGAGCAGCTTCAGGTCCGTCGCTCCTTGGAGCACGTGCGGGACCGCTGCGTCGCGCTGCTCGCCCGGCTGGCGGGTCGCGCCGCCGAGTATGCCGAGCTGGTGATGGTCGGGCGCAGCCACAACGTCGCGGCCCAGGCCACCACGCTGGGCAAGCGGTTCGCCAGCGCGGCCGACGAGCTGCTGGTGGCCTTCACCCGCCTGGAGGAGCTGCTGGTCCGCTACCCGCTACGCGGAGTCAAGGGCCCGATGGGTACCGCTCAGGACACGCTGGATCTCCTCGGTGGTGACCCGTCCGCCCTGGCGGCCCTGGAGCGTCGGGTGGCTGAGCACCTGGGCTTCGGCCGGGTGCTCACCAGCGTCGGGCAGGTTTATCCGCGATCGCTGGACCATGAGGTCCTCAGCACCCTGGTGCAGCTGGCCGCCGCGCCGTCGTCGCTGGCGACCACGATCCGACTGATGGCCGGTCACGAGCTGGTGACCGAGGGGTTCCAGGCCGGCCAGGTCGGCTCCAGCGCCATGCCGCACAAGATGAACACCCGTTCCTGTGAGCGCGTCCACGGCCTGACCGTGGTGCTCCGCGGGTACACCTCGATGGTGGCCGAGCTGTCCGGCTCGCAGTGGAACGAGGGTGACGTGTCGGATTCGGTGGTGCGCCGGGTCGCGCTTCCCGACGCGTTCTTCGCCTTCGACGGCCTGGTCGAGACCTTCCTCACGGTGCTCGACGAGCTCGGTGCCTACCCGGCGGTGATCGAGCGGGAGCTGAAGCGCTACGCGCCGTTCCTGGCCACCACGAAGGTGCTCCTCGCGGCGGTGCGTGCCGGGATGGGACGGGAGAGCGCGCACGCGGTGATCAGAGAGCACGCCGTCGCGGTCGCGTTGGCGATGCGGGAGAAGGGCGCCGGTAACGACCTGCTCGACCGGCTCGCGAACGACGACAGGCTGCCGCTGGACCGGGCCGACCTGGACGCGCTGCTCCCCGACCGGCTGCCGTTCACCGGGGCCGCCGCCGAGCAGGTGGCGGCGGTCATCGCCACGGTGGCGACGGTCGTCGCGCGCCATCCCGAAGCCGCCGCCTACCGTCCTGGCACGATCGTGTGAGGGGCGATCTCCTAGGATGGGGTGGCATGAGCCGGCCGGACAAGGAGCTGTCCTGGGTCTCGGAGGGTCAGGCACTGTGTGAGCGGACCGTGATGGAGCTGGCCGACCTGCGCGGGCCCGCCCGGCTGCCCGGCTGGAGCCGCGGCCACGTGGTCACCCACCTCGCCCGGAACGCCGAGGGCCTGTGCCGCCTGCTCACCTGGGCTCGGACCGGCATCGAGACGCCGATGTACCCGTCGGTGCAGGAGCGTGACGCCGATATCGAGGCCGGTTCGGGGCGGGACCGGACTGAGCAGCTCGACGACCTCCGCCGCACCGGAGCCGCGTTCGCCGGCGCGGCGCGGGAGCTGTCCTCGCATCACTGGGAAGCCACCGTGAGCACGAGGCATGGCCCACTGCCCGCCTCGACGGTGCCGTGGGTGCGGGTGCGCGAGCTATGGCTGCACCTGGTGGACCTGGACGCCGGCGTGGAGATCGACCGTATGCCCGAGGACATCGCCACCGCGCTGGTGCGAGACGTCGCCGGCTGGATGCACACCCGGGTCTCGGCTCGCGTCGAGCTACGGCTTCCCGACGGGGAGCCGGTCACTTTCGGTCCCGAGACCGGCGTCCCGCTGTCGATCTCGGGACCGGTGCAGCAGCTGGCCGGCTGGCTGACCGGACGCTGCACCGGGGACCGCCTCACCGCGCCCGCCGGGCTACCCCGGCTCGGCCGGTGGATCTGAGCGGGTCCTCATCTCTTCAGCGTGCGGAACGAGGCGGCGATCTGGTCGAACGTCTTGGCTGACTCGGAGAAATGTTCCCTGGGCAGGCTCTGGAAGACCATGCTGATCATGGTCTTGCCGTTGAACAGGAAGAAGTGGGAGTGCACGCCCTCCAGCCCCGTGCTGGGATCCTTGAAAGAGTAGAAGTAGAAGAAGCCGGGAAGCCCACCCAGCTCGATCTGCTTCGGGTCGGTGACCATCTGAACCGACTTGTTGGACGTGACAATCCGGTCCGTCACCTGCCTGGCGGCCGGGAGCTGCTGTGGTCCCACCGGGTCCTGCAGCTCGCTGGCGCGCACCAGGAAGGAGTCCTGCGTACCCTGTGACGCCAGCAGCAGAACCTGGGGGTCCTTCGGGCTCAGCTTGGTCCAGTTGGACGGGTAGGCGATCTCGAAGCCGGCCTGGTCGCTGCGGAACTCGCTGAAGCCGACGGGCGTGGACGTGGACTTGGCCGGGACGTCCGCCCGGTTCGCCGTATTGGCCGTCTTCGCCGCCTGCGCGGGCTGGTCATGGCTGAACAAGCCCGGCCCCCATATCGCGCCACACGTCCCCAGCCCGCCCGCCAGCAGCACGCCGATGACGATGACCAGCGCCCGTCTCCTGCGGAGGGCGTTCCACAGATCAGCCATAGTGCCCACTTCCTTCGTGACGGAGGGCAGCATCGTACTTGCGCGGCGTGACCGCCCCGGGACCACCCCACTAGCGAGATGGGGGATGCGTCCGCCGACGGGCGGGAGGGCCGGATGGCGGGGTCAGGCGACACTGCGGGGTCGGGTGACACTGCGCGCACACCGCTGGTTACCGACTGTCAGCATCCGATAGGGTGATTTGTCGGCTGGCAGGTGAACTGGGGGCCGTCGTGAGCCGAAGTGCGTGTCAGGGACATGGACAGAGGGACATTGAGGCCTAGGGGCGCTACGCGGGCCTGCGCACCTCACCGTCGAGTCGTCGATGTCGAGTGGAGTTGATGTCGAGTGGAAGGGGACGGACATGACGTTTGCTAGTCCAGAGGACAAGTTCGGGATCAAGCTCCAGCCCAGGAGAGTGCGGACACTCGAGCAGAACGCGTCGATGGTCCTCGGCAGCATCTACTTCGTGGGCGGGGTCATCGGGTTCTACACCACGGGTTTCAGTAACCCGACCGAGCTGGTCCCCGGCCGCGCGTTCCTGGGGATCTTCATGCTGAACCCCTACCACAACATCGTGCACATCGCGGTCGGCCTGCTGTGGTTCCTGGGGGCGTTCGCGCTCACCGCCGCCGGGAACGAGGGTCTGAACATCGCCATCGCCGGCGTCTACACGCTGGCCACCGTCATCGGTTTCATGGGCTACCTCACGCTGCTGGCCATCACGCCCACGGACCCGGACAACTACCTGCACCTGGTGACAGCCGCGGTGACGATCGTATTCGGTACCGGGCTGCTCAGAGTCTTCGGCGGCCGTCGAGCCGTCACCGCGTAAGCTGCGAGGTTCATAGGGCCGTGCCCCCCTGGTCGCCAGGGGGGCACGGCCCGTCCTTGCTTGTCTGGAGGTCGGCGTGGCGCTCGTCGTCCAGAAGTACGGCGGCTCATCGGTGGACAGTGCTGAGCGGATCAAGAAGGTAGCCGAACGGATCGTCGAGACGCGCGAGCGCGGCAACGAGGTCGTGGTGGTGGTGTCGGCGATGGGTGACACCTCTGACGAGTTGCTCGACCTCGCCGGTCAGGTGTCCCCCCAGCCACACCAGCGTGAGCTCGACATGCTGCTGACCGCGGGCGAGCGGATCTCCAACGCGCTGGTCGCCATGGCGGTGCATGCCTTGGGTGTGGAGGCCCGCTCCTTCACCGGCTCACAGGCCGGAGTGATCACCACCGCCGCGCACGGCAGGGCCCGCATCATCGATGTGACGCCGAGCAGGGTGCGCGATGCGCTGGACCAGGGCGCGGTGGCGCTGGTGGCCGGTTTCCAGGGGGTGGCCCAGGACACCAAGGACGTCACCACGTTGGGTCGGGGCGGCTCCGATGTCACCGCGATCGCGCTGGCGGCCGCGCTGCGGGCGGACGTGTGCGAGATCTACACCGATGTCGACGGCGTGTACTCCGCCGACCCGCGGATCGTGCCTGATGCCCGCAAGCTCGACACCATCACCTACGAGGAGATGCTGGAGATGGCGGCGTGCGGGGCGCGAGTGCTCATGTTGCGCTGCGTCGAGTACGCCCGGCGCAACCACATCGTGGTCCACGTCCGCTCGTCGTATAGCCGGAACCACGGCACCATGGTGTCTGGGTCAGTGGAGGATCTCACCGTGGAACAGGCCATGCTCACCGGCGTCGCGCACGACCGTTCCGAGTCGAAGATCACCGTCATCGGGGTGCCCGACGAGCTGGGCAAGGCCGCCCATATCTTCCGGGTGATCGCCGATGCCGAGATCAATATCGACATGGTGCTGCAGAACATCTCGCACAGCGACGGCCGCACCGACGTCACCTTCACGCTGCCCAAGCTCGACGCACCCGCTGCGGTCAAGGCCCTGCGCGCGATGCAGTCGCGGATCGGTTTCGCCGACGTGCTGTGCGATGACCATGTCGGCAAGGTGTCGCTGATCGGCGCGGGGATGCGTTCACACCCGGGGGTCACCGCGCGGTTCTGCGAGGCGCTCGCCCAGGCCGGGGTCAATATCGAGACCATCAACACCTCGGAGATCCGGATCTCGGTGCTGGTCCGGGCCGAACAGCTGGACGACGCGGTGCGCGCGATCCACGAGGCGTTCGAACTGGGCGGCGACACGCAGGCCGTCGTCTACGCCGGGACCGGCCGGTGAGCCCGGGTGCGGGTGTCCCGCGAGGTGCGGGTGCGGGTGTCCCGCGAGGTGCGGGTGCGGGTGTCCCGCGAGCTACAGCGGCGCCCACCCTGGCGATCGTCGGCGCCACCGGTGCCGTGGGTGCCGTCATGATCGACATCGTCAACTCACGGCGGTCGGTGCCCTGGGGTGAGATCCGGTTGGTCGCCTCGGCCCGCTCGGCCGGCAAGAAGATCACTGTGCGGGGCGAGCGGCACGCTGTCGTGGAGCTCACTCCGGAGGCCTTCGACGGCGTGGCCGTCGCGATGTTCGACGTCCCGGACGAGGTCTCCGAGCGGTGGGCCCCGGTTGCCGTGCGACGGGGCGCGGTCGTGGTGGACAACTCCGGTGCGTTCCGGATGGATCCCGACGTTCCTCTGGTGGTTCCCGAGGTGAACCACGCCGACGCCTCCGTACGACCGAAGGGCATCATCGCCAACCCCAACTGCACGACGCTGTCGATGATGACGGCGGTGGGTGCGCTGCACCACCACTTCGGCCTCACCGAACTGGTGGTGGCCAGCTACCAGGCCGCTTCCGGCGCGGGGCGCGACGGTGTCGAGCGGCTTTACGCCGAGCTCGCCGCGGTGGCCGGCAAGGGCGTCGGGGTGCGTGGTGGGGACATCGCGCAGGCGCTGGCCGCCGCGGGGCTGCCTGCCCAGTCACCGTTCCCTGCGCCGCTGGCGATGAATGTGGTGCCCTGGGCGGGGTCGCTGAGATCGGACGGCTGGACCTCCGAGGAGCTCAAGGTCCGCAACGAGTCCCGCAAGATCCTCGGCATCCCGGATCTCAAGGTGTCGGCCACCTGCGTGCGGGTTCCGGTGGTCACCACTCACGCGCTGGCGGTGCACGCGGTGTTCGCCCGGCCGGTCACCGTGGAGCAGGCCCGCGAGGTCTTCGCCGCGGCACCGAGCATCGTGCTGGCCGACGATCCGGCCGCCGGGGTGTGGCCGACCCCGGCGGCGGTGGTCGGCGCGGACCCGACCTACGTCGGCCGGGTCCGCCAAGCCCTGGACTTCGCGAACACCCTGGACTTCTTCGTCTGCGGGGACAACCTGCGCAAGGGCGCGGCGCTGAACACCTACCAGCTCGCCGAGGCCCTCGCGGGTGAGTGGCACTCGATGCCCCGCTAGCTCGGGTTCCCACACCAGGTTTGGCCGCGGCGGATGGTGGGTATCGCGGTGTGGAACACCGCGCCGAAGCGGTATCGCGGTGTGGAACACCGCAGGGCCGTGTGGCGAGTGGTTGACAGGTCGCCAACTGCCGGCGTAGGTGGAGAGCCGGCACGAGACAGTACCGCGTCGGGGAGTATGTCGATGACCACTGTGCTCCGGTGGACGGGTATGGGCAAGCTCGTCTCCTTCTACCGGTACTTCGCTTTCAACGGCCCTCGGCTGACGACGGCGCTGGGCATCGTGCTGCTGCTCGGCATTGCGGCGATCCGGTTGTACTGGCTGGCCGGTGGCTTCCCGCTGCCGGCCTACCTGGTGGCGTCTGTCGGGCTGCTCCTCTCGGCCGCGTTGCTGGCCGCGGTGTGCATGGTGCTCGGGCGCCGGCCGGGGCTGGTCCGGTTCGGCTGGGCGCTGGGCGCCGTGGTGTCGGCGGTGTCCAGCGCGACGTACCTCGCCAGCCGCACCGTGGGCCTGCCCGGTCTGCCGCAGCTGGTCGACCGGTGGGACTACGCCCTGGGCACCTTCGCAATAGCGCTCGCCGCGCTGTTCGTCGCCCTGCACTTCTCGGTCGTCACCGGGATGAACGTCGCTTATCCCCACCAGCGCCACTGGCATGACTGACACCGATGGCATGACTGACACCGATGGCATGACTGACACCGATGGCATGACTGACACCGATGGCATGACTGACACCGATGGCATGACTGACACCGATGGCATGACTGACACCGATGGCATGACTGACACCGAT